>Ga0160433_100083_pt1 | contig 98020 bp, 93 predicted proteins | sample HID1972K_E0MG_FD_108235 | JGI IMG/M metagenome (GOLD analysis project Ga0160433, IMG submission 108235) | Enriched pill bug-associated microbial communities from UW Madison campus, WI, USA - HID1972K_E0 MG | ecosystem: Host-associated > Arthropoda: Insects > Digestive system > Unclassified ...
GAGTGGCTTGGGTGTTCGGCCAAGGCGCCGCGACGAGTCATAGCAGGGCTATGGCGAGGAGTGGCAACGCCGGCCGGGCGCCCAAGACGCCGCCAAAAGTGAACAGCTTATTTCCGAGACAGGTCACTAGGGCCATGGCGCATCGCGGTGCCCGCCCTATCCCAACCACACCCCATGCATTCGAGCGCCATGACCCGCTCTCCCGGCAGCCTCCCCAGCAATTGCATTTACCGCCTACCTGTCCCAAGCTCTGCCTTCCATCCCCCGCGGAAGCCGTCATGCCAAGACACCGCCACTACCTGATCGCCGGCCTGATCCTGGTCGTGGTGCTGTGCGTGTTTGGTTATCTGTGGCGGGACCAGGATCCACCCGCGGCGGTCCTGCCCAGCCATAGCTACAGCAAGGCCTTGCGCCAGGCCCATGAGGGCTTGCCGGGTGCGGCGCGGGTGCTGTACCAGCAGCTGCAACGCGAGGACCTGACGCCGATCCGCCGCGCCGCACTCTACACCGAGCTGCCTAACTACCCCTCCCCCCTGGCACTGAAACTCGCCCGCCTCGACCTGGCCCATGAAGACCCGCTGGTGCGTCGCGCGGCCATCGCCAGTATCCAGCGCATGCTGCCGGACGCCCAGCGCAGCCTGGTGCTCGGCCCGCTGCTCGACGATACCGAGCAGAGCGTGCGTTTTGCCGTGGTCGATGCGCTGCTTGGTCTGGGACCGGATGCCATCGGCCTGTACTTCGGCCCGTTGCAGGGCGTGCTGGAGCAATACCAGCAGGCCCTGCAACGGCAACCGGACGATGCCGCGGCGCAATTGCATCTGGCCCGGCTGTACCTGCACGAGAACGACTTCGAGGCGGCCGCGGCAGCCTTGCAAGCGTGCCTGCGCAGCGCGCCCGATAGCCTCGAAGCCCTGGCCACCCAGGTGCGCTTGCTGGAGCGCCAGGGCGAGCATGACGCGTCGCGCCAGGTCCTGGCCAAGGCCTTGGCGCTGCGACCGGATTCGGCCTTCCTGCAACATGAGCTAGGGCTGTGGCTGACTCGCCATGACCAGGACGAATACGCCTTGCTGGCCCTGTCCCGAGCGGTGGAGCTTGACCCAGAAGACACCACCTACCGTCAGACCCTGGCCATCACCCTGCACACGCTGGAGCAGTTCGACGCGGCGCAGAAGCAGCTCGAGACCGTGCTCAACCAGCAGCCGGCCAACCGTGAGGCGCGGGTACTGCTGATCGAGTACGCGAAGGAAACCGGACAGCTGCAAAATGTGCAGGTCCTGTTGGCCCAACTCGAACAGCAGAACCCCGACGATCCGCTGGTGCAGCAGGGCCTGTAAAGCTTTGTGCAAGTGGTTTGAACCCTGGCGACAGCCCTGTGGTCCAGTGATCATGGTTCTACCGCAGGCGGCGCCGTTGCTCGGCTTGCCCATGATGACAGGAGATTCCCCTTGGCCGGTTCGTTGTCCTTGGACGAGCGTGCCCTGATACTTGCACCCGCGCAGTTGGGAGGCGAAACCTCCAGACATTTGCTACAGGCAGGCATCGGGAGTTTCCTCGCGACCGACATTACCGACTTGGTAGCGCTAATGAAAGAAGGCGTCGGCCTGACAATCATTGCGCACGAATCCTTACCGGCAGACGATCGATCCCCACTTCACCACTTCCTGCGTGAACAGCCCGAATGGTCAGACCTGCCCATACTGGCTTTCGCACAACCGTCCCCAGGCGGTAATGGCCAACTGCACCTCAATTCTCTCGGCAACCTGTTCATGCTTACCTGGCCGCTTGACCCCCACCAGTTGGTGAGCTTGGCCCAAACCGCTCTGAGGGCCCGCCGCCGCCAGTATCACGTCCGTGACCGCCAGGCCCACGCTCAACAGCAGCTGCTCGATCAGGATCAGCGCCTGCGGGCCGAGGCCCAGACGGTTCACCAGACGCGCAAGATGGAGGCCATTGGTCAGCTCGCCGGTGGCGTTGCTCATGACTTCAACAATCTGCTGACCAGCATCGGCGGCAGTCTCGAACTGATCCGCAAGCGCCTGGATCGTGGTCAGACCGAGGGCCTGCAGCCGCTGCTGACCCTCGGTCAGGAGGCCGTAGGCCGCGCCACGCGCCTGACTCATCGATTGCTGGCGTTCTCCAGCCGTCAATCGCTGGAGAGCCAGGCCATCGACCTGCACGCGCTGCTGCAGACGCAGAAGCTCGGCGAACACTTCGACATCCCCGTGGACCTGCAAATCCAGATGCCACCGGACCTGTGGCATGTCGAGGCCGACGGCCAGCAATTGAAGGTGGCACTCGACAACCTGGTAAACAACGCCTGCGAGGCCATGCCCAACGGTGGGCGCCTGCAGATTGCCGCGAGCAACCAGTCGATCGATCGCCGCACCTTCGCCGACCATGGACTGGCCAGCGGCGATTACCTGCGTCTGAGCATCAGCGACAACGGCCAAGGCATGTCGCAGGGCACACTGGACCGCGCATTCGAACCCTTTTTCACCACCAAACCAGTCGGCCAGGGTATCGGCTTGGGCCTGTCGATGGTCTATGGCTTCAGCAAGCAGTCGCGCGGCCACGTCTGCCTGCACAGTGAGATCGGCCGCGGCACACGCGTCGACCTCTATCTGCCGCGCTTTCGTGGCGAAATCCCCCGCGCGGCCAGCGCGGCCAAGGCCGTGAATACGACGGACAGCGGGGACGTGCTGATCGTCGAGGACGATCCACAAGTGCGTCAGATTCTCTCCCAGGCGCTGGATGAAGAAGGCTACCGATGCTGCCTGGCGGGAGACGCCACCGAGGCGCTGCCGCTGCTGCGCTCGACCCGGTCGATTGCCCTGCTCATCAGTGACGTCGGCTTGCCTGGAATGAACGGCCGGCAACTGGCAGAAATAGCCCGCAAACTGCGTCCGAATTTGCAGATCCTGTTCATTACCGGCTTCGCTGAAACCGCCATGGCGCGCAGCGGTTTTCTCGACCCCGGCATGCAGCTCATTTGCAAGCCGTTCGAACTCAAGCAACTGCAAGCGCGGGTCGCCGACATCCTCGGCGACCCAAGCCCTGCCGAGATCAAGCCTCGAGCATCCTCTACGCCTGTTCCACCGTCCTCACGAACGTGAACGGCTCGCGCCTCAAGGCATTGCCAGGCTCATCGAGCAAGCGCTGATGATCGCCAGGACGCTCAGCACACCCCCGACGAGCGCAGCATCACCTGCCCGCCGTGCTAGCGGCCAATGTCCTCGTTCCACAGTTGCGGCTGCGCGTCGATGAACTCACGCATCATCGCCTGACAATCGTGCGACTGCAGCACGTCTATCTGTACACCGCGCGAACGCAGGTGATCCTCTTCGCCCATGAAGGTCAGGTTCTCGCCCACCACGATCTTACCGATCCCGTACAGCAGGATTGCTCCACTGCACATGGCGCAGGGCGAAAGCGTGGTATAGAGCGTCGCCGCCTGGTACACGCTTGCCGGTTGTCGGCCGGCATTTTCCAGGGCATCCATCTCGCCATGGAGGATGGCGCTTCCCGACTGCACCCGTCGGTTGTGCCCGCGACCGATGATCCGCCCGTCGTGGACCAGCACCGAGCCGATTGGAATCCCGCCCTCGGCCAGCCCTTGGCGGGCCTCGTCGATGGCGGCCTGCATGAAATGATCAGGTGTACCTGTGTCCATTGCACTGTTTCTCCTGGGTGTTTTTTCGCAGGCTAGCATACCGTCTGCCTGGCATGGCATACCCGCTACCGGCGTCTATGCTGATTAGGTTTCAGCCTGCGCCCTGATCCCGCGGGCACCTTCCAGTCACGGAGCGTGGTCATGAGCAAGAACATACTCGTGGTGCTGACCAATACGGCGAAGTATCCGGACGAAAAACGCGCCACGGGCCTTTGGCTGGGCGAGGCTGTGCATTTCGTCGAGGTGATGCAGCAGGCGGGATACATCGCTGACTACGTTAGCCCCAACGGCGGCTACGTGCCCATCGATCCGCACAGTCTGCAAATGGCGGCCGATATCGATTGGCAATGGTATGGCGACAAGGCCTTCATGAACCGCCTTGGCAGTACGCTGAGCCCGGGGCTGGTCAAGGCCGACGATTATTGCGCCATTTACTATGCTGGCGGCCACGGAGTGCTCTGGGACTTTCCCGACAACCACGCCCTGCAGGCGCTGGCTCGCCATATCTTCGAGAAAGGTGGCGTGGTTTCGGCGATCTGCCACGGCGCGGTGGGCCTGCTCAACATCAAGTTGAGCGACCACAGCCTGTTGGTCAAGGGACGCCAGGTGACCGGTTTTTCCAATATCGAAGAGAAACTCGCTGAACTGGAGAAAAAAGTTCCCTTTCTCACCGAAAACGAGCTGGTGGCTCGGGGCGGGCTCTACTGCAAGGCGCAGGAGCCTTGGGAGGCCTTTGCCGTGGCCGACGGACGGTTGATCACCGGTCAGAATCCAGCCTCAGGGAGGCTAGTCGCACAGAAGGTGCTACAGGCATTGGCGAGCCCGGACACGGCTGACACCTCAACGCCCTGAATCCGTTATCCAGGGCTACTCGGACTACAGCCACCGCGGTACCGCCCACCTAAGCTAGTGCGCCTCGTCCGAAGGCCCGATGCCTTTGGGCTCAGTCTTGTGGTGGTAGCCCATGTCTATGAAACTTTCCGCAGGCCGCAGCCTGCTGGACCTCTTGTTGCTCATGGCAATAGGCCTGGCCCCGGTTGTCTGTGGCCTGCTAATCCTGATGGTGCAGGTGGACAGGAAGCTCGACGAGTTCTCTCGGTTTTCTGCGACCGAAGCCATACACGGCGTCGACCAGCTCATCCAAGTGCTGCACGACAGCAGCAGCCGCAGCCTGCACTTGAGCGGCCGGCCCTGCCTGGAGGTAGCCCAGCAGTTGCGTAGCCAGGTAGTCGCCGTTCCCCGTCTGCGCTCTCTGGCCTTGACCAGAGGCAACCAGGCCTATTGCGACTCAGTAGACGGCGAGCAGGCCCGGGCGATCGATCAGAAACTCTTTTTCAATCAGCGCCTGTGGCTAGCGGAGGGCGACGGTAATTGCGTCAATACGGCGGTGCTGCACTACCGGCTTCAGGAACGACCCTACGGGGTCATCGCCCAGGTGGACGCGCGCATGCTGCAGGCCGAGCTGCTGGGGTTCGAAAATGGCATTGTGCTGGTGCTCGAGTTCGGGCCGAACTTTCTGTGGGCGCAAGGGGATGCCGATGGCGGTATGCCCGATCAACGGGAACACCAGGTCCGCGCAACGTCCGAGCAGTTCGGTTACTCGGTGCAGGCCGGCTACCCGAAAGGGCACACACGGCAGGAGGTGTTGCAATCGATGGTCATGACCTTGCCGTCCTTGATCCTGGTCGGGATCCTGACGGCTGGAATTGCCCATTGGGGCATGCGGCGCCAGCAATGAGCACCGTCAACAGCCATCGCAACGCAAGCGGCGATGGCTGTCGCAGGACGCTTACTCGACGGTCAGCACGCCGCGGCGGACCTGGTCACGCTCGATCGACTCGAACAATGCCTTGAAGTTGCCCTCGCCAAAGCCATCATCGCCCTTGCGCTGAATGAACTCGAAGAACACCGGGCCCATGAGGGTTTCCGAGAAGATCTGCAACAGCAGGCGCTTGTCGCCGGAATCCGCGGCGCCATCGAGCAGAATGCCGCGGGTCTGCAGTTCGCCGACCGGCTCGCCGTGACCCGGCAAGCGGCCCTCGAGCATTTCGTAGTAGGTCTCTGGTGGCGCGGTCATGAAACGCATGCCTAGCGCCTTGAGCCGGTCCCAGGTATCGATCAGGTCGTCGGTGAGGAAGGCCACGTGCTGGATGCCCTCGCCGTTGAACTGCATGAGGAATTCTTCGATCTGCCCGGCGCCCTTGGACGACTCTTCATTCAATGGAATGCGGATCATGCCGTCCGGCGCAGTCATGGCCTTGGACGTCAGGCCGGTGTATTCGCCCTTGATGTCGAAGTAGCGGATTTCACGGAAATTGAACAGCTTCTCGTAGAAGCCGGCCCAGTAGGCCATGCGACCGCGGTAGACGTTGTGGGTCAGGTGGTCGATGATCTTCAGGCCTGCGCCTGCGGGATGACGGTCTACGCCTTCGAGGTAGTTGAAGTCGATGTCATAGATCGAGCTGCCTTCCTCGAAACGGTCGATCAGGTACAGCGGCGCGCCGCCGATGCCCTTGATCGCCGGCAGGCGCAGCTCCATCGGACCGGTTTCGATCTCGACCGGCTGCGCACCCAGCTCCAGCGCCCGGGCATAGGCCTCGTGGGCGTTGCGCACGCGAAACGCCATGCCGCAGACCGACGGCCCATGCTCGGCCGCGAAGTAGGAAGCGACGCTCTTGGGTTCGTTGTTCAGGATCAAGTTGATAGCGCCCTGACGATACAGGTGCACATCCTTGGAGCGATGGGTCGCGATCTTGGTGAAACCCATCATCTGGAAGATTGGCTCAAGTACGCCAGGGGTTGGCGAAGCCAGTTCGATGAATTCGAAGCCCATCAGGCCCATTGGGTTGTCAAAGAGATCAGCCATGTTCGTGTCCTCATCAAAAGCAGTAAAAAACGGTCAACGCTTTGCTTATCGATGCAGAACAGGCGGCGGTGCGCAGGAGACGCCCCGCACGCTACGTGCAAGGTAGTCACCATAGATCAGCTGGAACCCAAGATACTTCATAGGGGCGCATTCTCGGCGGGTGGTTACTCCGGGGCTGGAGAACCTTATTATTGTATTCGTAACTGGATTCTACATCGCGTAAATCGTTTTGTCGCATCTAACTTCCATTAGAGGGTCGTGGCGAACCTGTCACCGCAGAAACGACGAACAGCGGTCCTGCCTACTGCATTCCCCCTCTAACACAAGGCCAATCAGCATGCCCCCCGGTCAAACGTCCTGTCCACTGAAGCTGGCGAGCGCTGCTGTGCGGCCTGGTGGTCATGCGCTGGCAGGCCGAGCAGGAGCTGCCGCATGACAGCCGGGCTACCGCCGAGCAGCGAGTGGGACAGCTGTTCGTCGCCATGATCGGCGGGGACGCCCTATCTCTGCACATCCTGGACAGCATCATCGAGCTGTCGGCCAAGCTGGCGCTGGCCGGACAACCGCGCATTTCGAGGTTGCCGTAGGGTGCGCCCCCTGAGATCATGCCCGGTTGATCGATCCGCTCAATCCCTGCAACCGAGGCATCTGTGTCAAAAGGCATTCTTTCATCGGTCATGGCGTCTTGTCTGTTCGCCGTGATGTACTTCTATACCTCCTTGCTGTCGCCATTGGACGGAGAGGAAATCTTCGGCTGGCGCACCTTGCTGACCTTGCCCTGCCTCACGCTGTTCATGCTCGTGAGCAAGGACTGGCCGCTGGTCACCGGCCTGCTCGGGCGGGTCCGGCGCAATCCGCTGTTGCTGCTGGGGATGCTGGGCACCTCGTGGCTGCTCGGCGTGCAGCTGTGGCTGTTTCTTTGGGCGCCGCTGCACGGACGCAGCCTTGAGGTGTCGCTGGGATACTTCCTGCTGCCGCTGACCATGGTCCTGACCGGCCGCCTGGTGTACGGCGAGCGCCTCTCGCGGCTGCAGACCGTGGCGGTGCTGTGCGCCGCTTGCGGAGTCGGCCATGAGCTCTACCAGCACGGCAGCTTCGCTTGGGAGACCCTGTTGGTCGCCACCGGCTATCCGGTCTACTTCGTGCTGCGCCGCAAGTGCCGCAACGACAACCTGGGCGGGTTGTGGAGCGACATGTTTCTGCTGCTGCCAGCGGCCCTGTACTTCGTCAGCAAAGGACCGCTGTCAGCTGCCGACCTGGCCGCGCATCCCGCGCTGTACGGGTTGATCCCGCTGCTCGGGGCGATCAGCGCCCTGGCGCTGGTCTGCTACGTCCTGGCCAGTCGGCTGTTGCCGTTCAGCCTGTTCGGCCTGCTCAGCTACGTCGAGCCGGTCCTGCTGGTGGGCGTGGCCTTGCTGCTGGGCGAGACCATCGGCCCCGACCAGTGGCTGACCTACCTGCCGATCTGGGCCGCTGTGGTGGTACTGATCCTCGAAGGCATCAAGCACCTGCTGCGCCAGCGTCGGCGTCCGGTGTAAGGCGCACCTGGCGCACCCGGCGTTCCTCCACCGCCACCACGGTCATGCGCCAGCCGTTCCAGGCCAGGCTGTCGCCGACCATCGGCAAGCGGTCCAGTAGGCTCATCACCAGGCCCGCGAGGGTCTGGTAGTCCTCGGTGGCACGCGCCACGAAGCCGATCTGCGCCTGCACCTGGCTGAGGTTGAGGGCGCCGCTGACGATGAAGCCGTCTGCGTCCTCGACGATCCCAGGCCCTTCCACCTCGCTGGCATCGGGCAGCTCACCGGCGATCGACTCAAGGATGTCGGTCATGGTCAGCACACCCGTGAAATCACCGAACTCGTTGACCACGAAGGCGATGTGGGTCGATTGGCCACGCATCTGCTCGAGCGCGTTGAGGATGCTGAAGCTCTCCAGCAGGTTCAACGGCGCCCGCGCCAGGTTTTCCAGGTCCGGCGTGTTGCCGGCCAGAAGCTCCTTGAGCAGTTCCTTCTTGTGCACGAAGCCCACGGGCTCGTCGATGCGCCCGTCACGGATCAACGGCAGACGCGAATACGGCGAGTGCATCAGCGCCAGGGCGATTTCTTCAGGGCGCTGGCTGAGTTCGATGGCATCGACTTCGGCCCGTACCGTCATCACCATGCGGATCGGCCGTTCGGCCAGGTTCAGCACGCCGCTGATCATCACCCGTTCACGGCGATCGAACAGCACCTGTTCCCCGCCACCTTCGACCAGGTCGGCGATCTCCTCGCCCACCTCATGCGCCTCGACACTGCGCCCGCCGAGCATGCGCAGCACGGCATGGGCAGTACGCTCACGCAACGGACGATGCTGTTGCAGGCTGCGTTTGCGACGGGCGCGGGCCAGCTGGTTGAACGCCTCGATCAGGATCGAGAAACCGATGGCCGCGTAGAGGTAGCCTTTGGGGATATGGAAGCCCAGGCCTTCGGCGGTCAGGCTGAAGCCGATCATCATCAGGAAACCCAGGCACAGCATGATCACCGTCGGATGGGCGTTGACGAAGCGGGTCAGCGGCTTGCTGGCGATGATCATGATGCCTATCGAGAAGATCACCGCAATCATCATCACCGACAGGTGCTCGACCATACCCACTGCGGTGATCACCGCATCCAGCGAGAACACCGCGTCAAGCACCACGATCTGCGTCACGATAGGCCAGAAGGCGGCATGGCGCACGACGCCGGTGGCTTGGGCCACATGGCCTTCCAGGCGTTCGTGAAGCTCCATGGTCGCCTTGAACAACAGGAATACACCACCGAACAGCATGATCAGATCACGGCCGGAGAAGCTCTTGCCCAACACCTCGAACAGCGGCGCGGTCAGGGTGACCATCCACGAGATGCTGGCCAGCAGGCCCAGGCGCATCACCAGGGCCAAGGTCAGGCCGATCACCCGGGCGCGGTCGCGCTGGTGAGGCGGCAGCTTGTCGGCCAGGATGGCGATGAACACCAGGTTGTCGATACCCAGTACCAGTTCGAGAACGATGAGCGTGGCCAGGCCCAGCCAGGCCGTGGGGTCGGCTAGCCATTCCATGGATGGGTACTCATGTACGAAGCGTCAAGCAGACGCGGGCAGGACGGCCGCAAGGGCCAACAACTGGGAGGCTCCGAGAAGGTGCTCATGGGGACCAGATATCAATTTGGGATGAAGATCCTACAACTTCACCAGGTTTTTCTGACAGCGAGAAACTATTACAAAAGCTGTAGCAGATTTCGCCGGGGTTTTTTATTCAATCCACCGGCTACTTCCATTTGCAACGGTAATGCTGGCTCAAGCCAGGGCTGCGACAGTCGATCATCGCCCTGGCCTCTCCCACCGCTGTCGGAGGATGCCCTCAACCTTCGCTCAAAGCTTCCAGTCCAGGCTCACCATCAGCGTGCGCGGCTCGCCGTTGTACACGCCGTTATAGAACCCAACGTTATTGTAGTAGTGCTCATCGAACAGGTTCTTCACGTTCAGCGACGCCGACAGATGATCGTCGAACTGATACCGGCCCATCAGGCCGACCACGGAGAAGGCGCGCTGGCTCATGCTGTCCTTGACGGTGATGAGCTCGCCGTTGTCGTCGCGCCCCACGGGGCGATTACCCAGGGCGAAGGTGTTGCTCTGCCAGTCCAAACTGCCGCCGACGGTCAGCGCTGGGGTGAGCTTGTAGGTGCTGGAAAAGCGCACAAGGTTCAGTGGCTGTTCGGTGTTCTTGCGCTGCTTGTCGCCAGCGGCCGCATGGGTATAGCTGTAACCCAGGCTGACCTGCCAGTCAGGCCGTATTTCGCCAGCGATTTCCGCCTCGAAGCCCTCCACGACCACGCCTTTGCCACCGGAGCGATAGTACTGTTCGCCATTGGGCCCGCGAGGCACCGAGTCATCGATTTCCGCCACGTTGTCCTGTTTGCTGCGGTAGATCGCCGTGCTCAGGTTGGCACGCTCGTCGAACAGGCTGCCCTTCAGGCCCACTTCATACACCTTGCCAACGATAGGCTCCAGATACTGCTTGTTCACATCCATGCGCGTCTGGGGGTTGAAGATGTCGGTGTAGCTGACATAGACCGTGTACTGCTCGGTCAGGTCGTAGAGCACCCCGGCATAAGGGGTCCATTGATCGTTCTGGGTCTGACTGCTGGAGGACTCGGCGGTAGTGTTCAGGTCGGCGTCGTATGCCCATGAACGGCTTTCGGCCTTCCAACTGCCATAGCGGCTGCCGAGCACCAGGTGCAGGCGGTCGGTCGGGTTGAAGCGCGTGGCGATGTAGCCCGCCTTCTGCTCGTTGCTGCTGCGCGAATCGTCAAGACCGCTGTCGACATCGTAGAACTTGGCGACCGCGCTCAGGTCCCTCCAGTCGGGGATGCTGTTGTATCCGTTTGCAGCGTTGCGCCGGTAGAAGTACGGCGCCGTGTTACGCCGCTCCGACTCGCCGTAACCCATCATGAAGTCATGGCTGCGCCCAAACAGCTGATAAGGCCCCGCCACATTGAAATCGATGGCGTCCATTTTCTCCACGCCGGCGAAGTGACTGAACCAGGCCGTCATGCCGCTGCCGTCGCTGTCCGGAAAGCCGTTGCCGCCGTAGTAGACCTTGCCGTCGGAGTCGCTCTGGCGATGGGTGTAGGCCGCCTTGAACAGCCAGTCGTTGCCCAGTTGCTGGTCCAGGGTAACGAACACCGTCTGGTCCTTCAGCGGCCAGGACGACCAGGGCGCCGCCAGGTTGGTCGAGCGCGGCAGGTTGGCCTTGCTGCCGTCGGCATTCCAGTACGGCACCGTGCCCCAGGAGGAGCCCTGCACGTGCTTGTTCTGGTAGTCGTAGCCGACGGCCAGCACGGTGCTGTCGGTCAGGTCTGCCTCGAGGATGCCGTAAGCCACTTCGCGCTGGGACTGGTAGTGGTCCATGTACGACTTGCTGTCGCGGTAGGCCAGCACCGTGCGCCCGCGCAAGCGGCCGTCGAAGCCTAGCGGGCCGCCCGCGTCGAGGTAGCTGAAGTAGTTGTCGTAGGTACCGCCGCTGATGCCGGTACGGACCGCCAGCTCGTGGGTGGGGCGCTTGCGCATCATGGCGATGGTCCCGGAGGGGTCGCCCGCCCCCGTGGTCAGTCCGGTGGCCCCGCGCACGACCTCGATGCGGTCGTAGATGATGGTGTCCGAATCCGACTTCAGCCCCGAGAAGGTGTTGAGCATCCCGTCGATCTGGAAGTTGTTGATCGCGTAGCCCCGCGAATAATACGCCGGACGTTCCGAGTCGTTACGCTGCACCGTGACCCCGGTCACGTGGGCCATGGTCTCGGACAGGCTGTTCAGCTTGAAGTCGTCCAGCTGCTGGCGGGTCACTACCGACACCGATTGCGGCGTCTCCTTGATCGACAGGTTCAGCCGTGTCGCGGTGCTCATGCTACCGGTGGTGTAGGCACCGGTGTTCTCTGTAGTTGGGCCTAGGCCTTGGGCGAGGATCTCGATGGAGCCCAGTTCCAGGACACCGCCCTCGGACCTCGATGGGGTCTGCTCAGCCAGGGACAGCGGGCTTAGGACGGTGGCGTACAGGCCCAGGGACAGGGCCATGGAAGGGTTGATGGACGCGAACATTGCTGCCTTTTCCTTGCACTGGTGTGAAAAATCCATTTCTGGCAATGCGCGGCAGCTTAATGAAAAATATTATTGAACGCGAATGATTATCGATTTTTATATCAAAAATTAAAAAGGCGGTCACAAGACCGCCTTCTCAGGGTTTGAAGATTGCTCAGGGCATCACGGGCGGGGTGTACTGCAAGGTCGTTCCCAGCGCCCACAGCAGAAACAGCACCAAGGGCACATGCACCAGCAGCTGCACGAAGGAGAAGCCGATCAGGTCGCGGGCCTTGAGGCCAAGTACGCCGAGCAGTGGCAACATGTAGAACGGGTTGATGAGGTTCGGCAGGGCCTCGGCGGCGTTGTAGATCTGCACGGCCCAGCCCAGGTGGTACTGCAGGTCATTGGCCACCAGCATGACGTAGGGCGCTTCGATGATCCACTTGCCGCCGCCGGAGGGGATGAAGAAGCCCAGCACGGCGGAGTACACGCCCATGAGCACGGCATAGGTGTCATGGGAGGCGATCTGCACGAAGAAGGTAGAGATGTGGTGAGCCAGGGTCTGCGCGTCGCCGCCTTTGACCTGGGTGAGGATGGCGGCGATCGAGCCGTACAACGGGAACTGGATCAGCACGCCGGTGGTGGTCGGCACGGCACGCGCCACGGCATCGAGGAAGCTGCGCGGGCGCCAGTGCAACAAGGCGCCGAGCATGATGAACAGGAAGTTGTAGGTGTTGAGGCCGGAAATGGCGGTGATCGCCGGCTTGGTGGAGAACTCGTGGTACAGCCAGCCGGCGGCCAGGAGCACCAGCAGCAGGGTCAGGATCGGGCTGTACTCCAGCCATTCGCCCGGACGGGTGCGCTGTGGCGGTGGCGGTGCGCTGAAGCTTGGGTCGACGCCGCAGTCTTCGGCGCTGCGGGCACTGTTGGGGCCCGGCGCGGTGGCGTAGGCGACGATCAGCGAGATGACCACCAGCGCCGCCAGCATCACGCCGGATTGCCAGAGGAAGATGGTTTCAGTGAAAGGAATCACCCCGGTGATCGACAGGATCGACGGTGGCAGGCTGGCCGGGTTGGCTTGCAGCTGGGCGGCCGACGACGACAGGCCCAGGGCCCATACCGCGCCCAGGCCCAGGTAGGCAGCGGCGCCGGCGGCGCGGTAGTCCATCTTCAGGTCCTGGCGACGGGCCAGGGCGCGCACCAGCAGGCCGCCGAAGACCAGCGACAGGCCCCAGTTGAGCAAGGAAGCGACCATGGAAATCAACGCGACCCAGCACACCGCCGAGCGGCCGTTCTTCGGTATCCGCGCCAGGCGGTCGATCAGGCGCACGGCGGGCGGCGAACTGGCAACCACGTAGCCGCCGATGACCACGAAGGCCATCTGCATGGTGAAGGGAATCAGGCTCCAGAAACCGTCGCCAAAGGCCGTGGCGGTGTCGGTGGGCTTGGCGCCCATGGCCAGGGCGCCCAGGCTGACCAACACCACGGCCAGGGCGGCGAAGACCCAGGAGTCGGGGAACCAGCGTTCGGCCCAGTTCGAGCAACGCAGGGCAAAGCGAGCGGAGCGGCTGTCTTGGAGATCGGCGGCCACAGGGTTTTTCCTTTTATCTGTCTTATGTATTTTTGAATCACTGCAAAACCCTGTGGGAACGGCGGTTCAGCGCCCCGACTGGCCCGCGAAGGTGCCAGTCGGGGCGCTGAACCGCCGCTCCCACAGGTTAGGTTGTTGCTTCAGTCCATCAGGATCAGAAGGTCATTTCCTTCACATCATCGGGCACGATCAGCTTGCCGGCGGTCTTCTCGATGATTTCTTCGATGCTTACGCCTGGAGCGGTTTCGCGCAGGATGAAGGCGCCGTTGTCGATCTCAAGGTACGCCAGGTCGGTCAGGACCTTGCGAATGCAGCCAGCACCGGTCAGCGGCAGGCTGCAGCGCGGCAACAGCTTGGACTCGCCATCCTTGGAGGCATGGGTCATGGTGACGATGATGTTCTCGGCCCCGGCCACCAGGTCCATCGCCCCGCCCATGCCCTTGACCAGCTTGCCGGGAATCATCCAGGAGGCGATGTTGCCCTCCACGTCCACTTCGAAGGCGCCGAGCACGGTCAGGTCGACATGACCGCCGCGGATCATCGCGAAGGACTCGGCCGAGTTGAAGATCGAAGCGCCACGGCGGGCCGTGACCGTCTGCTTGCCGGCGTTGATCATGTCGGCGTCCAGTTGCCGCTCGGTGGGGAACTCGCCCATGCCGAGCAGGCCGTTTTCCGACTGCAACATCACGTCCATTTCGGCCGGAACATAGTTGGCCACCAGGGTGGGGATGCCGATGCCAAGGTTGACGTAGTAGCCATCCTTGAGTTCACGGGCGACGCGTTGCGCCATTTGTTCGCGGGTCAGTGCCATGGTCAGGATCTCTTTGTTGTTCTGGGCGATGGGGCGGTCAGGCTTTGACGGTGCGCTTCTCGATGCGCTTCTCGAACGTGCCGACGATGACCCGGTCGACGTAGATGCCCGGGGTATGGATCTCACTGGGCAGCAGCACGCCCGGCTCGACGATCTCCTCTACCTCGACCACGGTGATCTTGCCGGCGGTGGCGGCCAGCGGGTTGAAGTTCTGCGCGGTGTTGCGGTACACCACGTTGCCGTAGTGGTCGGCCTTCCAGCCCTTGACGATGGCGAAGTCACCGGTGATGGCTTCTTCGAGGATGTAGGAACGACCGTTGAACTCGCGCACTTCCTTGCCTTCGGCGACCGGGGTGCCATAGCCGGTGGCGGTGAAGAAGGCCGGGATGCCGGCGCCACCGGCGCGCATTTTCTCGGCCAGAGTGCCCTGCGGAGTCAGCTCGACCTCCAGTTCGCCGCTGAGCAACTGGCGTTCGAATTCGGCGTTTTCGCCCACATAGGAGGCGACCATCTTGCGAATCTGCCGCTCTTCGAGCAGTACGCCCAGGCCAAAGCCATCGACGCCGCAGTTGTTGGAAACCACGGTCAGGCCCTTGACGCCACGACGGCGGATCTCGGCGATCAGGTTTTCGGGAATGCCACAGAGGCCGAAGCCACCGGCCAATACGGTCATGTCATCGGTCAGGCCGTCGAGGGCCTCTTCATAGCTTGCAACGCGCTTGTCCAGTCCGGCCATGTTGATCCGCCTTTTGTAGTTGTTTAACCGACGAGGCTGTCGGTGAGCGTCTGGCGCATCTTCTCCCTCGGCGACTAATTTGTTAATTTTGTTTTATTCATCGATTGATAACTTTTCCAAAACAACGATTGAGCCGCTCATGAACGTCAAGCAACTGCGTGCCTTCGTCACCGTGGCCAAGTACCAGAGTTTTGCCCAGGCCGGCGAACACCTGCACCTCTCGCAGCCGGCGCTGAGCCTGACCATCAAGGCGTTAGAGGACAAGCTCGGTGGCGCCCTGCTCAGCCGTACGACCCGCAGCGTCAGCCTGACTCCGGAAGGCGAAGTATTACTGCCGCTGGCGCGGCGCCTGCTGGCGGACTGGGACGACACCGAGGAGCTGCTGCGCCAGCGCTTTACCCTGCAACTGGGCCGCGTGGCCATCGCCGCCATGCCGGCCTTTGCCGGCAACCTGTTGCCGGCCTCGCTGAAGGTGTTTCGCCAGCGCTATCCGCGGGTCAATGTTACGGTGCACGATGTGATCAACGAGCAGGTGCTGGAACTGGTGCGTCACCATCGCGTCGAACTGGGCATTGGTTTCGAACCCGAGAGTGGCGATGCCCTGCACTTCCAGCCGCTGTACCTGGACCGGTTCGTCGCCGTGGTGCCGGCCGACTCGGCTCTGGCCTTGCAGCAACAGGTGACCTGGCATGAGCTGCTGGCCGAAGACTTCATCGCCCTGCAACGACCGTCTGCGGTGCGCTTGCTGCTCGAGCAGCACCTGGCGGCCGAGCATGGCAAGCTGGCGGTGGCTTTCGAGAGCCACCAGCTCACGACCATCGGTCGCATGGTGGCCAACGGTTTGGGCGTCAGTGCCGTACCGGCCCTGTGCATCGGGCAGATGCAGGAACTCGGTGCGCGCTGCGTGCCGTTGGTCGAGCCCAGCGTGGAGCGGCGCATTGGCGTCATCTCGCTGGGTGAGCATAAGCTGTCTACCGCAGCCCAGGCGCTGCTCGACGTGCTATTGGCACACGCCCGTCCTCAGGAGGTGACATGCGTTCCGTGAAACTTGCAGGTACCCAGGTTCCACCCGTTGGCCAGGGTACCTGGTACATGGGTGAAGACCCCCGCCAGAAGGCTCGCGAGGTAGCGGCCTTGCAGCAGGGTATCGACCTGGGGCTGACCTTGATCGACACGGCCGAGATGTATGCCGAGGGTGGCGCCGAGTCGGTCGTTGGCCAGGCCATCGCCGGGCGGCGCGACCAGGTCTTTCTGGTCAGCAAGGTCTACCCGCACAACGCCAGCTGCCAGGGCGTGCCTGCCGCGTGCGAGCGCAGCCTGCGGCGCCTGGGCACCGAGTGCATCGACCTGTACCTGTTGCACTGGCGCGGCCAGTACCCGCTCGCCGAGACTGTCGAAGCTTTCGAGCGCCTGCGCGAGGCTGGCAAGATCCGCCGCTGGGGCGTGTCGAACTTCGATGTCGACGACCTGCGCGAACTCGACAATCCCGACTGCGCGACCAATCAGGTGCTGTACAACCCGGCCCAGCGCGGCATCGAATTCGACCTGCTGCCCTGGAGCCAGACCCAGGGTTTACCGACCATGGCCTATTGCCCGCTGGCCCAGGCAGGGGAGCTGTTGGACCATCCGGTGTTGAAGGAGATTGCCCAGCGTCACGACGTGACCACGGCCCAGGTCAGCCTGGCCTGGGTGACCCGCACTGAAGGTGTGATCGCCATACCCAAGGCCGTAGCGCCCGAGCATGTGCAGCGCAATGCGGCCGCGGCCGACCTGGTGCTGGACAGCGAAGACCTGCGCGCCATCGACCGCGCGTTTACCCCGCCGACGCGCAAGCAGCGGTTGGCGATGGTGTGAGTACGTGATCGCATGATCGTGGGTGGCCGCCGGCACTGCAGGAGCGGGCTTGCCCCGCGAACGGGCGCGCAGCGGTCGTAAGTTCAGCGGCTTCGGACAACCTGATACATGGCGATTGCAGGGTTGGGGCCGCTTTGCGGCCCATCGCGGCCGGTCCGGCGCTCCGGCAAGGCACGCTCACACAAGGGGATGCGGCAGTCACATATCGTAGGTCGACGCGGAAACTGTAGGAGCGGGCTTGCCCCGCGAACGGGCGCGCAGCGGCCGTAAGGCCAGCGATCTCGAATATCCTGATACAACGCGATTGCAGGGGTTGGGACCGGTCCGGCGCCCCGGCAAAGCGCGCTCCCATTAGGTTTTGCGGTGGCCGCATAATCGTTCCAGGTCATACCCAGTCGGCAGGACCAATACAGTTGAAGGAGCTGGTTCGCCAGGCAAGGCTGTGACTCAGTGGAAATCCCGGCTGCGCACATCCAGCCCCTGCAGCAGCACGCTGACGTCCTCCAGGCGCCGGGCGATGAGGTGGCGTACGCCGTTCTCCTGCTCCAGTCGACCAAACACCTTGAGCAGGCGTGAGCCCACCAGGGCCCGGCGCTGGCGCTCGGCGAGTTCACGCCAGACCACCACGTTGACCATGCCAAACTCGTCTTCCAGGGTCACGAAGGTCACGCCAGTGGCGGTCTGCGGACGTTGTCGGCCGACCACCAGGCCCGCCACGCTGACGTTATCGCCATGCTGCACCTGGGCCAGCGCCTGCGAACTGCGGCAACCGTGCGCGTTCAAGCGGGGACGCAGCAAGGTCAGGGGATGTGGCCCAAGGGTGGTGCCGAGTGTGGCGTAATCGGCGATCAGGTCTTCACCGACCGTGGGCGTCGGCAGATCAACCCTCTGTTCCGGCCGAGCCTCGAGCTGGGCGAACAAGGGCAATTGCGCCTGCACCGCCGCCACCTGCCAGCGCGCCTGGTGGCGGTCCCGCGCCAGGGCTCGCAGGGCTCCGGCGTCGGCCAGGCGGGCGCGGGCGCGGCTGTCGAGACCGGCGCGCAGGCACAGGTCTTCGACATCGCGCCAGGGGTGCTGCGCCCTCGCCTGCACCAACCGCCGGGCATCGCTTTCGGCAAAACCGCGGATCTGCCGCAAACCCAGTCGAATCGCCAGGCCCCCTTCGCCTTCGAGGCTGCAATCCCATTCGCTGTGGCAGACATCCACCGGCAGTACCTTGATCCCCTGACGGCGCGCATCCTGCAGCAACTGATCGGGCGTGTAGAACCCCATGGGCCAGCTGTTGATCAGCGCGCAGATGAAGATCGCCGGCTCATGGCACTTGAGCCAGCTGCTGGCATAGGTCAGCAAGGCAAAGCTGGCCGCGTGAGACTCGGGGAAACCGTAGCTGCCAAAACCCTTGATCTGCTCGAAGATGCGCTCGGCAAAGCCTAGGTCGTAACCGTTGCGCAGCATGCCCTGGATCAGCCGCTCACGGTGCGGCTCCAAGCCCCCGGTGCGCTTCCAGGCGGCCATGCTGCGGCGCAGCTGGTCGGCCTCGCCGGCACTGTAGTCGGCGGCGACCATGGCCAGCTCCATCACCTGTTCCTGGAACAGCGGCACACCCAGGGTGCGCTCGAACACAGCCTTCAGCGCCGCAGACGGATAAGTGATCGGCTCCGTGCCCAGGCGCCGGCGCAGGTAGGGGTGGACCATGTCGCCCTGGATCGGCCCGGGCCGCACGATTGCCACCTCGATCACCAGGTCGTAGAAATTCCGGGGCTGGAGCCGGGGCAGCATGGCCATCTGCGCCCGCGACTCGATCTGGAATACGCCGATGGTCTCGGCGCGGCTGATCATGTCGTAGGTGGGCTCGTCATCGGCAGGTATGCTTGCCAGGGTCAGACGCCGACCGCGATGCTGCTCGAGCAGGTCGAAGCAGCGGCGCAAGGCGCTGAGCATGCCCAGGGCCAGCACATCGACCTTGAGCAGGCCCACCGCGTCGAGGTCGTCCTTGTCCCATTGGATGATCGTGCGCTGTTCCATGGCGGCGTTCTCCACCGGCACCAACTGGTCCAGAGGGTGCTCGGAGATGACGAAGCCGCCGGGATGCTGCGACAGGTGCCGGGGGAAACCGATCAGCTCGCCGGCCAATACCAGAATGCGCCGCAATGACGGGCTCTGCGCCTCGAAGCCGGCCTCTTGCAACCGCTCTGGCGTCGGAATGCGGTCACTCCAGCGTCCGCAACACTTGGCCAGTGCGTCGATCTGATCGGCCGGCAACCCCAGCACCCGGGCCACGTCGCGTACCGCGCCGGCGGCGTGATAGGTACTGACCACCGCGGTCAGTGCCGCCCGGTGCCGGCCATAGCGTCGGAACACGTACTGAATCACTTCCTCGCGGCGGTCGTGCTCGAAGTCCACGTCGATGTCCGGCGGTTCGTCGCGTTCGCGCGACAGAAAGCGTTCGAACAACAACTTGCTCTTCATCGGATCGAGCTCGGTGATCCCCAGCACGAAACACACCACCGAGTTGGCCGCCGAGCCTCTGCCTTGGCAGAGGATGTGCTGGCTGCGGGCAAAGCTGACGATGTCGTGGACGGTAAGAAAGTAGCTTTCATAGCCCAGTTCTGCGATCAGCGACAGTTCCTGCTCCAGGGTGTCACGCACCACCGGACTTGGGCCCTCGGGCCAGCGCTGAGGCAGATGGCGCTCGCACAGGTGACGCAGCCAGGTGGTTGGCGTCTGCCCGTCGGGCACCAGCTCGCGGGGGTACTGGTATTGCAACTGGCTGAGGTCGAACTGGCACTGTGCGGCGATCAGCGGGGTTTGCGCGAGCAACTCCGGTGGGTAGAGCTCGGCCAGTTGCGCCAACGAGCGCAGGTGCCGCTCGCCATTGGCAAACAGGTGCTGCCCGGCCTCGGCCACCGTCGCATGGTGGCGGATGGCGGTCATGCAGTCCTGCAAGGCGCGGCGGCCGCGCGCGTGCATGTGCACATCGCCGCAGGCCACGGTGGCGATTCCCAGGTCCTCGGCCAAGGCAAGCAGTTGCTGCAGGCGGAGGGCATCATCGCAACCGCGGTGCAGGTGCACGGCCAGCCACAGACGTTCGCCGAAGTGACGTTGCAGCCATTGCCCAGGGGCCAGGTGGTGCGGATCGTCGGGCACCCAGAGGGCCAGCAGGCCCTGATGATGGGCCTCTAGGTCCTCGGGCAGCAGGCAATAGCTGCCTTTCTTCGCCCGGCGGCGAGCGCGGGTGATGAGGGCACAGAGGTTCTGATAGCCGCCGAGGTCCTGCACCAGCAAGACCAGCTTGGGGCCCTCCTGCACCCGCACTTCGCTACCGACGATCAGCCTGACCTGGTGTTTGCAGGACGCCTGCCAGGCGCGGACGATGCCGGCCAAGGTGCATTCGTCAGTGATCGCCAGGGCCTGGTAGCCCTGCTCTGCCGCCCGCCGGAAGAGCTCATCGGCGCTGGAGGCACCGCGTTGGAAGCTGAAGTTGGACAAGCAGTGCAGCTCGGCGTAAGCCGCCGTACTCATGCGAACCAGCCTTGCAGCCATAGTGGCCCGGTTTCGCCCAGGTCACGGTAGGCCCAGCCGCGCTGGCCGGCAGGGGTTTCGATACGGTAGTAGTCGCGGCGCACGTCGCCGCCGTCCCACCAGCCCGACTCGATGCGCTCGGCCTGGCCGAGCACGCGCAGCCCCGCTTCGGGCAAGGCTTGAGGCTGGGGCAGCAGCCAACCCGGGCGGCTGCCCGGCGCTACCGCCAAGGCCCCCATCGCCCCTTCGCTCGCGCCCTGCCAGGCACATTCGGGTCGATGGTCGGCACGCGCCTGCAGGCCCTGAACGGCGTCGTCACCGAGTCGGGCGCGCAGGCGCTCGCGCAGCTGTGCCCAGGGCTGGGCCTGCTGCGAGCGAACATCGAACAGCGCCTGATGCTGGGGCACGAAGGCCGGCAGATCGTCGGCCAGCAGGCGCAGGTTGCGCACCGGGGCCGGGATACGCAGGGGCTCCAGGCGCCCGCGGGCCAGTTCGAAGAGCAGCGCTGGCTCGCGCTCGGCGGCCAGCAGGCCGACAGTGAGGCAGGTATCGGGACCTTCGACGTGTTCCAGGTGCAGGGCGAAACGCTGCACGCCGCAATCGCGGCCGGCGAGAAAGACCGCGAGGTCGTTGATCAACCGGCGCAGTGGGAACAGCAATGCCTGGTGGGACTCGACATCAAAATTGAGTTCGAGCCTGGAGTCGAAGCGGTCCGCTGGCTGATAGAAGGCCAAGCCCTGACTGCGCAGTCCAAGCAACTGATCCAGGTGCAACTGCACCTGGGCCGTGAAGCGCCGGGCCAAGGCTTCGCGCGGCAATGCCAGGACCTGGCCCAACTGGCGCAGGCCCATGCGCGCGAAGGCCTCGGCGGCCTCCAACGGCAAGCCCACGCGGTCGATGGGCATCCGCGCAAGAGCCGCCGCGGTCTCCTCGCGGCTGGTGACAGCCAGGCCGTCATGGCCGTTGGCGAGCATGCGCGCGGCAACCGGGTTGCTGGCCAGGACGATCCGGTGGCGCAAGCCGAGCCCACGCAGCTCTTCACGCAGGCGCGCTTCGAACAGCGGCCAGGGGCCGAACAGCTGCAGGCTGGAGCCGACTTCCAGCAGCACTGCCCGCGGATAATGCAGGCTGACCTGGGCGCTGAAACGGTAGGCCCAGGCGGCCAGCAATTGCTGAACCTGCTCGGTGTTGGCCGGATCGGCCTCGACGCAGGCAAAACCATCAGCCAGTGCGCGGGCGGCGTTGAGGGTTTGCCCCGCGCGCAGGCCGAGCGCCGCTGCCGCCGGGTTGACGGCCTGCACTACGCGCCGTTGGGTCGGCCCACCGAGCAGCACCAGCGGTGCATCAGGGTCGTCGCGCCCGCGCAGGACAGTATCGAGCGCCAGCTGTGGCAGGAGGATGCAGGCCCAGAGCATGGTGCATCAACCCCGCCCGTTGGCCGCGATGGGCGCACTCGGCGGCAGGCCGCCACGGCACTTGAGCACCCGCCACTGCGCCGGCCGCGTGTCGATGGCAATGCGCAGGGCGGCGGGTGAAGGGTTCAGGGCCACCTGCTGCGGTCGGCAGGCAAAAGCCAGGGCCTGGCCGGTCTCGGCGGCCACCTGCAAGCGACGCAGGGCACGGTCATCGGCGCGCTCGGGCCAACACAGCACCGCCGCGCAGCTGCCCGAGCGCAGGCACTGCTCCGCCGCCCACAAGGCCTCGGCCGGCTCGGCGTCAACCCGGGCCAGCCAGCGCAAGTCCACCCCGGCCGCCTGCCAGGCCGGGGCATAGGGGATGAAGGGCGGCGCCACCAGCAGCACCCGCCCGCCTTCTGCCGTCAGCCGCGCCAGGCTTGGCCACAGCAATTGCAGCTCGCCGCAGCCGGGCGCGGCCAGCAGCAGTTCGATGAGCGCGGCCGATGGCCAGCCCCCATCGGGCAGACAGGCATCGAGCGCCGCATGACCGCTGGGCTGCAGCCCCTGGGGACGTGCCTGGGCCTGGCGCCCGCGCCAGACCCTGCGCTGGTCGAGCAGGCCGTCGAGGTCGACCACCGCGCCCATCAATCACGCCTCAGCAGGCCGCAGAACACGCCTTCGATGACGAAGTCGCGCTCTGGACCCACCTCGATCGGCGCATAGGCCGGGTTACGCGGCAACAGCCGATAACAGCCGGCGTCGCGTTGCAGGCGCTTGATGGTCACCTCGCCGTCCAGGCGCGCCACGACGATCTGGCCATCATGGGCCTCGCCCTGCTGGCAAATGCCGACCAGGTCGCCATCGAAGATGCCGTCGCCGATCATCGAGTCGCCGCGCACCTTGAGCAGGTAGTCGGGTGTACGACGGAACAGGCTCGGGTCGAGCATCAGTTGCTCGTGAATACCTGAGTCTGGGCCGATCGGCGCCCCCGCGGCCACCTGACCGAGCACCGGGACCTCGAGGATCTCGGGACGGCGCAACGGCTCGGCCAGGCGAATGCCGCGGGCCTGGTTCGGCGTGACCTCGATGAAACCGGCCTCGCACAAGGCCTGGATGTGCTTGCGCGCAACACTGCGCGAGGCAAAACCGAAACGGCTGGAAATGTCGGCCAGGCTCGGGGGCTGGCCGTGTTCGGCAATGCGCTCGCGAATGAATTCGAGAATGGCGCGGCGTTTGGGAGATAGTCTGTCCATGGAGTACATTTGTACTCTTTTTGCCGAATCCTGACCAGCCCCCTTTCGTCGCCAGCTTTTTCGGTATCATCGTACGGGTCATTTTCTCCACACGGATGCCCCATGCTGACCGCTCTGCTGTTCGACCTCGACGGGACCTTGACCGATACCGACACCTTGCACCTGCAGGCCTTCCGGCGATTGCTCGAGGAACATGGACGCACACTGAGCCAGGCCGAGTTCGACGCCAAGGTCAGTGGCCGGGCCAACGGCGAGCTGTTTGCCGAGCTGTTCCCGCAGACCAGCCTGGACCATCGCCTGGACCTGGCCAATCGCAAGGAGGCGCTGTTTCGCGAGCTGGCGCCTGAACTTCAGCCCATGCCCGGCCTGCTGCGTTTGCTGGAGCACGCTCAGGCGCGCGGCATCGGCGTATGTGTCGTGACCAACGCACCGCGCCACAATGCCGAGCATATGCTGACGGCCATGGGCCTGGGCGGGCATTTCGAACATGTGCTGGTGGCCGAGGAACTGGCCCGCGCCAAGCCCGATCCCCTGCCCTACCTGACCGGTCTGCAGCGCCTACAAGCCATGGCCGGCCAAGCCTTGGCATTCGAGGATTCCGTCCCGGGCGTGACGGCCGCCAGCAGCGCTGGCATCTTTACCGTGGGCTTGGCCACCAGCCTGCCGGCCGAGCGGCTGCTGGCCGCGGGCGCACAGCTGGTGATCAGGGATTTCGATGATCCGCGGCTGTGGGCGCTGATCGAAACGCTGCAGGGCTGAGCCGGGTCAGTGGCAGTAGCTTTTCTATCGATCCCAGCACCTTCACCGGCTTCAGCGCTTCATGCAACGCTGATAGCGCGCGTCCACCCGCTCGGCGAACCACGCCGTGGTCAGCGTGCGGGTGATCTTCGGGCTCTTGAGCACGATGCCTGGCAGCACGGCACGGGGTAGTGGCTTGCCGGCCGTGGCATCGGCCAGGGCGAACACGCCCTGGTAGAGGTCTGTGTCTTCGAATTCCAGGCTGTCGCCTTGCTCCAGCTGGTTGCGGATCACCGGATTGCGCAGGCCCAGCTTCGGTCCCAGACGACGGGCGGCTTTTTCGGTACTGCCTGGCAGGATCGCCCCCGGCGCAACCAGATCACCATCGAGTGCCAGCTCGACCCCGCTGGCCTGGCTCAAGGCGCTCTGGAACGCCGCATTGCGGCTGGCGTACCAGCCAGCGTTGAAATCAGCAAAGCGGTAGCGTTGCTGCGTGTAGTGGGTGGGATAGCCGAGCAGATGGACGATGCCGAAGTACATGCCCCCGCGGCGGCTGAAGACCTCCTGGCGGATGGTGCCGTTGTAGGGGTACGGATAATCCTTGGCGTGGTGCTCGGCAAAATCGATGCTGACCTGCATTGGTCCACCGGTATGCACCGGGTTCAAGCCGCCGAGCAAGGTTTGCCCGAGCGGCAAGGTGCCGATCAGTTCATCGAACAGAGCGCTGAGCTGCTTCTCGCTGCGTACCGACGACAGCCGTTGCTGATAGGTCTGACCGTTGCCCGAGCGGGTCTGCAGGCTGCCCTCGACCAGCACCTTGGGGATATGCAGGCGGGCAGCGCGCCGGTCGATCTCCTCGCGGGCGATACGACCCAGCCCGGGCACCTGCGGATCGGCCTGGAAGGTCGACTCCTGCTCGGTGACCGCCAGCACAGCGCACAAGTTGCTCTTGCTCGGTGCAATACGCTGGGCGCTGAAGGCGGTCTCGATGTCCTTGGCCCAGCCGGCGCGATCGTGGGTCGAGGCCGGCAACAGGCCCATGAGATCTGCCCGCACCTTGGCCGGATCGACCACCGGTTCGGCCCGCTGGCCGGCACAGCCTTGCAGCAATGCCAGTACCATCCCGCCCACCAGCGCCGTACGCCACGCCATGTACACCTCCGGATGCTGTCGATGAGTGGACCATAGCAGCAGGCGTGCATCTCAGGACAGCACGATGTAGTCGCTACGCTGGACGATCGGCCGATGCTCGCCTGGCACCAGATGGACATAGCGCCCCTCGACCTGATCGATGGCGATACAGTCGTCGATGTCCATCACCGCATCGGTGTGCGCCTGGGACCACTGCCTCAGCATGTGCTGCTTGCCCTTGCTCCTGGCCTGACGCAGGCTGGTCGCGGTGAGCAACAGGTAGTGATGGGCTTCGCCGAATGCTACCGGCTCGTATCCGCCCAGGTTGATGAAGTACAGGCGTGGCTCGCCGGCCGCCGGCTGCTGGTTGCTCCAGCGCAGCCGGTAGCCCTCGACCCCCTCTACCTCCAGCCAGGAATCGATGTGCAGCCCCTTGGGGCTGCCGAACCACTGCTGGCGCAGTTGCGCATAGGCCGCTTCCAGATTGGGTGCGACGACGAAGACCACATCATGGACCTCGATCCTGGCGCGGGGATGCTTGCCCCCTAGCATGACCACATACAACACGGGGGTTACCTCAAGGCTGCTCGCCTACCAGGTAGGCCTTGCTGATGTGGCGGAACAAGGAGTGACTGGCACTGCCGAGCAACTCGAACACCACCATCTCGCGGGTGACCACCTGCGCCCCGGCATCGCGCATCCGAGCAAGCCCGGCGGCCTTGCTCTGTATGCTGCGGCTATCACAGGCATCCTCGACCACGAAGACCTGCTTGCCCAGGGCCAGCAGGCCAAGCACCGTCTGCAGGACGCAGACATGGGTTTCCATGCCACAGACGATGACCTGCTCGCGCGCCAGCAGGCTGGCCGGTAGGCAGTTGGCCGCCACGCAGGAAAAATGCAATTTCTCCACCACCTCGGCCGTCGGCGCCGCCGCCTTGAGCTCGGCAACGGTCGGGCCCAGGCCCTTGGGGTACTGCTCGGAGATCACCGTGGGCAGTTCCAGCTCGGCGGTAACCGCCAGCAGCCAACGCGCACGTGCCAGCGTGCCCGCCGGGTCGCTGACCGCACCGATGAGCTTTTCCTGGATATCGATGACCAGCAGCGTGGCGTTGAGCGGATCGATGAGCATTGTCTGCGCCTTGCCTGGGAAAAGGCCTAGCCTCACCCAGGCAAAGGGATGACGTCAATAATTGGAAAAGGTAAAGGTGAAAGACACCGAACGATGATCCGAGTCCGCCACCTGCCCCACTACCCCAGGGTTGGCCGGCTGCGACGTCCCGTTGACCAGCGCATAGTCGAGCATCCGCGAAGGCCCCTGGCTGGGGTGGGTCGGGCCATTGGCCGGGACGAGCTCGGCAATGCCAGGCGGCGAGATCCAGTTACCCTGCTGCGGATCAAGCGGCCCCGCCGTTTGAGGCTCGCGATTGAAGTCCCCTACCAGGACGTAGCGCGACCCGCAGTGCCAGCTCACTTCGCGCAACATCCATGGGCAGTTGGCCCCGCCATTGGATATGGCGTGAAAATTGAGGACCGTCACTTCCTCGGCCAATCCCGCAAGCCGCAAGCGCAGGCCGAGGACCGGCCTGGGCTGCGCGGCACCCGAGGGCCGCCTCACGCCATCGGCGATGACGATCACGCTGCGCACATCGACCTGCTCGGGAACCACCATGGCCAGACGCACGCGCAAGCGCTCAACTTCCAGCATGAACAGCTGATAGCGCTCGGGGCGGGCCAGGCTGCCAGGGTCCCAGATGTACTGGTTGACCTCGTGTGGCACGCCGAACTGGTCCGCGATATCCAGCCGCGCCACATGCTGGGCGGTAAACGGCGCAACGCCCGCCTCTTGCAAGGCCAGCACATGATGCATGCGCACCAGAGGCAGCACGTGTGAACGGTACTTGGTGCTGGTGATTTCCGAACTGCCCTGCATATTGAACGTCGCCACACGCAGGTCGACGACTGGCGCTCCCCGCGAGGGCGTGCGGCCAATCTCGATCTGCAGTCCGCCCAGCGGCTGCTGGAGCCGTGCATGGTAATAGTCGCGGATGCCGCCGCCCAATCGCAGCAACGCATGCCAGGGCCCCCACGCCGCCGTCAGGGCAATCTGCAGCAGGCGCAAGGCATCGAATGCGTCCAGCATTAGCGGCCCACGAGCGGACCGCAAGCCATTCATCAGCAAGGCGCAGTGAATGTTGTAGAGGCGCAGCAGCAGGGTAAAAGCTTGCGCGCGTGGCGCGGCGCTGAGCATGGCCTGCACGCGGGGCTCGTTGTACAGCCGCCGCAACAGCGTGGTAAGGCCGGCCGCCAGCTCGGCCTGCTGGGTATCGTTGTTACGGTGCATGAAGGTACGCGACAGGCTGTAGCTCAGGTAGGCCGCCGTCGCCTGGGCATCATTTGGCCTCAGCGACAACAGTGCGAGGATATCCTCGAGAAAGGCGTCGAGATGAAAAAATATCTCTTCTTCGTTGGGTAATCTGGAGAACCGGTAATCGATTTCCATGCGTATGCGACGATCAACTGGCATGCCAACCTCTACGGGATCCATGGACGGTACTCAGACAGCGCGGTAGATAAGGTACAACTCACCCTCCAGGACCCCGGCGGTGACGGGCCCGGCGGCCTGAAGGTTGAAGCTGATGTCGGCCAGCCCGAGGGCATTGCCGTCATAGCGGTACAGGTAGAGGTCGGTGTCCAGGTTTCTGCCCGTGGGCATCGTGCAGGCAAGGGTCAACAGACCATCATGCACGACCACGGCGGGTGGGCTGTCAAAACGCTTGGTGACCAACGGACGTGATCGGCTCCAGCCTCGATCCCCATCGAACCTGAGCTGAGCGACGCCGATTGGCTGATCGTGGAACAGGCGGATAAGGCCCTGGTAGACGCATGCCACAGGATCCAGGTACGACAGCAGAGGCTCGACGCCGTCCAACAATACGGGCTCGGAGGCGCTCCAGGCCTTTAGGTCTTCGCTGCGGCTCCAGCGCAGTTCACCCCCCTGACGTGCCCTGTAGAACAGGTAAAGGGCCTGCTTGTATTCAACCAGCGCGGGCGTGCCCTGGAAATTGATGCCGAAGTCCTCGACCGTGAACGACTGCCTGGAGTCATCGTAACGGGCAAGTTTCGGCGAGGCGGCGAGTTCCCGGCCGCTGAAGTCTCCACCGGCGAGGATGTAGAGTGAATCCTTGAACGTGAAGATCGCCGGGGTTCCCTGGTAGCCCTCACACCCCACATCGATCGAGCCGCTCCAGCCTCCTCGCGCAAGCCTGCTGACATAGCAGACCCTGTTGGGCTCGACCTCGTCGACGAAGGTACAAAACAGCTGGTTGCGGTAGACGGCGGCCCGGCAATCTCCGCCTGTCCTGACCGGTAAGGCAAGGCTGTTGTTGAGCAGCCCATGGCGGGCCACCGTACAGTGCAGTTGCATATGAAGCACCTCATCATCTCTGAGTGAGGTGCTAGTGGAGCAGTGGGTCAAGGGCCAGGTCTGTCAGCTCGGCTACCCATGAGCTACGGAAAGCTGACCTGTCTGCAACCGAAAGGGCTCCAAGGTCGTAGCCAATACATCCAGAACCCTGTCCTCCTGCTCGTGGATGAAAAAGTGACCACCGGGAAACATCTCTAGGGAGAAGTCGCCGACGCTCTCCTTGCGCCAGGCCAGCAATTGCCCCTCGCTGACCCGATCATCCTTGCCACCCAATACCCGCAACGGGCAGCGCAGCGCTGGACGCTGGCGGTAGGCATAGCGCCCGCAGAGCAGGAAGTCCGCGCGCAGCACCGGCAGGGTCAGGCTCATCAGTTCTTCATTGGCCAGCACCTCCTCAGGCGTGCCATTAAGCTCACGCAACTGGTCGATCAGCTCGGCATCGCTCTTGGGGTCGCGCCAGTGCTTAGCGTCGTAGTCCTCGCGCCGGGTCGGCGCCGCGGTGCCGCAGGCGAACAGCACCACCGGCGCTGGGCAACCCAAGGCTTGCAGCTCGTGGGCCAGTTCGAAGGCCAGCAAGGCGCCCAGGCTGTGCCCCAGCAGCGCATAGGGCGTAGTGGCAGCCAGGCGTTGTTCGCGGGCCAACTGCCGGGCCAGGGCCTGCATGTCGGTTTGCAGCGGCTCGCCCAGGCGCGCACCTCGTCCGGGCAGCTCGACCGGGCGCACCTGCAGCCAGCCTGGCAGCTTGCGCCGCCAGCGGCTGTAGACCATGGCACTGGCGCCGGAATACGGCAGGCACAGCAGGTTCAACTCGGACACTGGCCGGTCCTCACTGGGCCGCGGTGGTTTCGGCCATCTTCTGGCGCAGGCTCAGCGGACGCATGTCGGTCCACACCTCGTCGATGTAGGCCAGGCACTCCTTCTTCAGGCCGCTCTTGCCCACGGCGCGCCAGCCGGCCGGGATGGCCTTGTAATCGGGCCAGATGGAATACTGCTCTTCGTGGTTGACCACTACCTGGAACTCGATGTCGTCGCGGTCGAATACGGAAGTCATTGCCTGTCTCCTTGAATGATGAGGACGCACGATGCCCGCGGGCGTTCGGCGGCTACAGGTATGACGAAAGGTCTGCGCGAAAAATTACTGCCCGCCTCAGGCGTCGCGCAACAGGTCGTGGGCGTTGAGCAGGCCAAAGGCCACTTGCGGATTGCGCTCAAGGCCTCGGCGAATGGCGGCAGGGATCGCCTGCCGGGTCTTGCGGCAGAGGCCGGGCTGGTCTTCCAGCTCAATGTGGATACCGCGCATGGTGCGCACCTCGTTGAAGCTCGGCGCGATGTGCACGCGGATGCCAAGTTGCTCGTAAAGACGCCGCTGCAGGCGCGCAAGGTCCTCCAGGCTACTGAGGTTCTCCAGTCGATCGAGCAGGCGCTTTTCTTCCTGGCGGGTCAGCAGGAGGATGCGCTGGGCTGCCTGCGGCCCTTCATGCAGCCGCTCGCGCCCGCAATTGCAGGCGCCGGGGGGGCACGGTTGGCGAAGGGATGTGGAGGTATTCATGAGGCCAAGCATAGCCTGAGCCGCAGACCTTGTGGACCATCACCGATGCACAGGATGCATGGGCTCGCGCTCGAGGGAGTGCAACAGCCTTAGGCTCGATACGGATAGGGTGCAGGCAGCAAGAATGCCTCCCCTCTGTAACGATGAACCACAGCTCGACTGCCAGCTCGACCGCCTCAAGGAAGCCTGTTGCGCCAACAATGCTCACAAGATTGAGGAAGGCACCCAGGCGAAGTGAGCATGCGAGCCGAGGTGGATGCTAGGCTGTGCTTCTTACGCCATCCCATGCAGGAGACAACCCATGCTCGGAGTGACCGACTATGGCGCTTTCGTGATCGCATTCATCATCGTCCTGGCCATTCCCGGCCCCGGCAACTTCGCCCTCATCACTGCTACCGGCAAGGGGGGCATAAGGGCGGGCTTGGCTGCGACGTGCGGAGTGATTCTGGGAGATCAGGTGCTGTTGTGGTTGGCGGTCGCAGGCGTGGCAACGCTACTGGCCGCTTACCCGGCAGCCTTCCATATCATCCAGTGGCTGGGTGCGGCGTATTTGGCGTGGCTGGGTCTGCGGATGTTGTTTAGCAAGCCTGGGGCCGCCCCTCGCAAGAGCCAGATGGATAACGGCCACTTCCTGCGTCAGACCATGATGATCACCTTGCTCAACCCTAAGGCAATCATGTTCTACATGGCCTTTTTTCCGTTGTTCGTCGATCCGGTGAAGCATCAGGGCCTCGTGACATTCGCCTTCCTGGCCGCGACCGTAGCGGTGGTGACTTTCCTCTATGGTTTGATAGCCGTGCTGTTGACCCACCAGCTAGCTGAGCGCATGCGGGCCAATCCGCGCATCGCCAACATGCTGGAGCGCTTAGCCGGCGCTTGCCTGGTGGGGTTCGGCATCAAGCTGGCAGCCATGCGCTAAGTTCGAACCGAATCACTTCCATGCCCGCCCGCCGCTCGCTCGGCGGCATTATGGAATACGCGTCGAATCCCTTCAGCTTCCGACTCAGTAATGGCCTTGGCGGCGGTCAGTCCATGCGCGAAACCGATGCCAAGGCTCTTGGCGCAGATCAGTTCCTCACGATCCTTTGCATCGGCAATATCGCCCAGATACAGGGCAACAGGATGTTCGAAGCGCTCCGCCAGCTTCAATGCACGCAACTCGTCCAACGCGATGGTGAACTGAGCGGCGGCATTCTTGCCCAGACTTAAATGCTCAAACTGAAGCAGGCTCAGACGGTCGGTGGCTGTCATGGTGATTTCCCTTTTCCTCATTGAGATCGTTTCAACCTGCGCGCTCCTGCGCCTAGGCTCGTGGAATGGTTAAGAGCCTTGAACCAGATTATCTGAACGGATCGTCAGGAGCGCTGGCCAATCGCATCATTGTACGTGATCAAGTATGCGCTTGATGGAGCACATCGGGCGCTCATCATTGAAATACAGTGGGATGGGGCCCCTTAGGCCTCACTGCGCAGAGTTTGGTGCGCAGCCTACCTCAAACATGTGTTCAAGGTGGCGCACGGCTGAGCCCAGCACAACGTCGGCACCTGTATGCAGTACCCCGCAATTGTCGGTATGGTGTTGTACAAGAAGGATGTTTTACCCGCACAGGACAAATCAGCATGCACCAACGCCATGTCATCAACGCATCCGTCAGCCCCAAAGGCAGCCTGGAGACGCTGTCGCAACGTGAAGTCCAGCAACTGAGTGAAGTCGGTACCGGCACCCTGTACACCCTGTTCCGCCAATGCGCCCTGGCCATCCTCAACACTGGGGCGCATGTCGACAACGCCAAGACCATTCTCGAAGCCTACAAGGACTTCGAGGTACGTATCCACCAGCAGGACCGCGGCGTGCGCCTGGAACTGCTGAATGCGCCAGGCGATGCCTTCGTCGATGGCGAGATGATCGCCAGCACCCGCGAGATGCTCTTCAGCGCCCTGCGCGACATCGTCTACACCGAAAGCGAACTGGCCAGCCAGCGCATCGACCTGGAAAGCTCCCAGGGCATCACCGACTACCTCTTCCACTTGCTGCGCAACGCCCGCACCCTGCGGCCGGGCGTGGAGCCCAAGCTGGTGGTGTGCTGGGGCGGCCACTCGATCAACACCGAGGAATACCAGTACACCAAGAAGGTCGGCCATGAGCTGGGCCTGCGCAAGCTGGACATCTGCACCGGCTGCGGCCCAGGCGTCATGAAAGGCCCGATGAAGGGCGCGACCATCGCCCACGCCAAGCAGCGTATGCATGGCAGCCGCTACCTGGGCCTGACCGAGCCGGGCATCATCGCCGCCGAGGCGCCCAACCCGATCGTCAACGAGCTGGTGATCCTGCCGGACATCGAGAAGCGCCTGGAAGCCTTCGTCCGCGTCGGCCACGGCATCATCATCTTCCCCGGCGGTGCCGGCACCGCCGAGGAGTTCCTCTACCTGCTCGGCATCCTCATGCACCCGGACAACCAGGCGCTGCCCTTCCCGGTCATTCTCACCGGGCCCAAGAGCGCCGAGCCCTACCTGCAGCAGCTGCATGCCTTCGTCGGCTCCACTCTGGGCGAAGCGGCCCAGCGTCATTACTCGATCATCATCGACGACCCGTCCGAAGTGGCGCGGACCATGGTCGAGGGGCTCAAGGCGGTCAAGCAGTTCCGCCGCGAGCGCAATGACGCCTTTCACTTCAACTGGCTGCTGAAGATCGAAGAAAGCTTCCAGCGTCCCTTCGACCCCACCCACGAGAACATGGCCAACCTGGCCCTGCGCCGTGACTTGCCGGCCCACGAACTGGCCGCCAACCTGCGCCGCGCCTTCTCCGGCATCGTCGCAGGCAACGTCAAGGACAAGGGCATCCGCCTGATCGAAGACCACGGCCCCTACCAGATCCGCGGCGACAGCGCCGTTCTCGATCCGCTGGGCCGACTGCTGCAGGCCTTTGTCGAGCAGCACCGGATGAAACTGCCAGGCGGGGCCGAGTACGTGCCTTGCTACCAGGTTGTGACCTGAACACAAAACCGGGCCGCCCTGCGGCCCTTTCATTTAGCTGAAACTGGCCAGCGGGCATGGCGCCGGCCAGGTAGGAGCGCGCCTTGTGCCGCGATGGGGCGCGTAGCGGCCCTAAACTAGACAGTGGGATGTGCCTGGATATCCACGGTGATACAGGCAGAGTGAAGCACTCGACCAGTCTACCGGGCGGACGCCGGCTGCGGATTTGCAGATGGCGGTGTCCGCTGCCGCAACCCGTCTTGGGCCAATGCCTGCAGTGAGACCGTGATGCCTGGGTTTGGGCGTTCCTTACGCAACATTTTGCAGGATTTTTCCTACACTGGTCAGTGAACCAGCCTCGATAAAAACGGTCTTTCGCTGGCGGTCAAATTACCCGACCGGTTCATCGGCCCAGTCATCGGGCCTACATTTGCCCTGTTCATGCGAAGATCCTCATGCCCGATTCCCGTCCTGCCTCTCCGGTTTCCACTGCCTTTCCTGTCCTGCGCGGCAGCCTGCTCGGCGCGCTATTCCTGCTGGCGGCGCCGCTGCACGCAGAAGAAGCCGCCAGCGATGCGCGCTGGGTCAGTGACAGCCTGAGCACCTATGTGCGCAGCGGCCCGACCGATGGTCACCGGATTATCGGCAACCTCAAGTCCGGCCAGAAAGTGGTCCTGCTCGGCAGCCAAGGCAACTACAGCCAGGTACGCGGTGAGAACGGCAGCGTGGTGTGGATTCCGAGCAGCGACCTGCAGGAGGTGCCCGGCCAGGCCGAACGCCTGCCGCAACTGGACAGCCAGGTGGCACAGCTGAGCGAACAGCTCAAGACCATCGACGACAGCTGGAAGACCCGGGTCCAGGGGATGCAGGAGACCCTCGACTCGCGCAAGGCGCTGGTCGACGAACTGGAGGCGCGCAACAAGTCGCTCAATGAACAGCTCAGCCTTGCACAGTCCGAACTGCGCAGCACGCAGGCACGCCTGGGCGACGAGAACAAGCAGGTGATGATGAATTACATGGTCTACGGCGGCGGCATCGCCGGCGCGGGCCTGCTGGCGGGCCTGATCCTGCCGGCGCTGACCCGCGGCCGCAAGCGCAGCGACCGCTGGTTCTGAGCCGCGCTCAACGCACCTGGTTGGTAACGCCGAAGGGGATGTGCACGGATGGCACCACGGTACTGGTGCTCTTGAGGTGCGCCGACTGGTCGTCGAAGAAGATGTGCGGCTTGAGCACCTGCAGCACGCGGCGCTTTTCAATGCCACCGAGGAAAAAGGCGTCGTTGGCCATCACCCCCCAGCTTTTCAGGGTATTGAGCGCGCGCTCGTGGGACGGGGCGCTGCGCGCGGTGACGATCGATACGCGCAGGCGGTTGTCGTAGCCGGGATTGCTGATCTTGTGTTGCTCTTCGGCCGCCTGGATCCGCGCGATGCGCACGAAGAATTCCTTGAGCGGGCCGGGGTTGTGCGGCTGTGCGACGTTCAACACCTCGTGGGCATGGAAGCTGTCCAGCCCCGCGCGCTGCATCACCGCCTCGGACTCATCGCCCGCCAGCACGCCGTCGAAGTCGAAGGCGATGCGCAGGCTGGGGTCGTCCTCATCGTCGTCGAACTGCGAGTCGAGCACCTGGCCGGCCGGGTAGCCAGCCTTGATCGCCGCGTCCACGTCCGGCTTGCTGGCCGAAAGAAACAGGGCGATGTTCAGCGCCGGAATGTATTCGTACGGCGAGCGGCCCTGCATGAAGATCGCTCGGGTCATGCCCAGGCCGTGGTGTTCGATGGTCTTCATCACCCGCAGGCCAGTGTCGGGATCGTTCTGCGACAACAGCACAACCTCCACCAATGGGTCTTCGGGGTCGCTGCACAGGTCGTTCAAGGCCAGCAGGCGCTTGATGAAGGGAAACGCGATGCCCTTGCCCAGCGGAGTGTCGAGGTGCTGCTCCTGGTACTTACGGTACTGTGCCTCGCCCTCGCGGCGAAACACCGCGTCCGACTCACTCAGGTCGAACACCGCGCTCGAGGCGACGCCAATGACCAGGCGGTTGTCCAGTTCGTAGGGCATTCGATAATCCTTCGATAATAGGGTGTGACCATGCCCTGCTTCAGGCGCCGCCGCAAGGTCCTGGGCCACGAAGACACCAGCCAGAAGCGGCGGCCCGGCGCACACCCATCATTGCTGCAGATGTGCCAACGCCTCCAGCACATGGGCAGTGGCCCGCTCCACCTCACCGACCCGGCAGGCGATACCGAGCTGGCGCCACAATCCTGGCCGCAGCGGGCGCCGGGCGATGCGCGGATCGAGCTCGGGGGCCGCGCCTTCCTGAGGCAGCAACGTGGCGCCGTAACCGGCGGCCACCAGGCTCTTGATCGCATCGTTGTAGTTGAGCTCGATACGCGCCTCGGGGTACAGCCCGGCGGCGGCGAACCAGTCGCCGGTGACCCGCGACAGCTGGGTGCTGCTGTCATTGAGGATCAGCGCCCGCGCCGCCAGCCAGGCCGGCGTGACCCGCGCCGGGGCGCGCCACTCGGCTGGCACGTAGGCCAGGATCGGGTCGCGCCGCCAGGGCCGCACCTGCACCCCCTTCCCCGCCACCTGCGGCAAGGCCACAAGGCCGATGTCCAGGCTGCCCTCGCGCAGCCGCGCCAGGGTGTCCTGGGAGGTCAGGACCTGTACCTGCACGTCGATGCCGGGATGCTGCACGCGCAAGGCTTCCAGCGCTTGCGGCAGGAGATGGGCGATGGCGCCGGTCGAGGCGCCCAGGCGCACCCGGCCCAGCAGGCCGTCCACCTGACGGCGCACATCGTCCAGCGCCTGGTCGGCATCGGCCAGCAAGCGCCGGGCGCGCAGCAACAGGGTTTCACCGACGGCGGTCGGGCGCACCTGGCCGCGGGTGCGCGAAAGCAAGGGCGCGCCAATGCGTGCCTCAAGGTCTGCGACGTGCAGGCTGATGGTCGGTGGCGCCAGGTTGAGTTGGCGCGCGGCTTCGGCGAAGGAGCCAAGGTCGGCGATCACCACCAGGGTGCGCAGGCGGTCAAGGCTGATTTCTCGCATGGTTTCATTCAGTTTTGATGAACGTGAGCATCATGATATTCAAATTTTCTTTCGTCCAGCGGCAGGTGAGGATGGGGGCCTCTGCTCAAGAAGGATCACCCCATGCACCAGCCGCTCGTTTTCATCGATGGCGACCAAGGCACCACCGGCCTGCAGATCCATGCCCGGCTGCGCGGCCGGGAAGATCTGCGCCTGCTGACCCTGGCCGACACTGAACGCAAGGACCCCCAGCGGCGCGCCGAAGCGATCAACGTCGCCGACGTGGCCATTCTCTGCCTGCCCGATGCCGCAGCTCGCGAGGCGGTGGCCTCGATCCGCAATCCGGCGGTACGGGTGATCGACGCCAGCTCCGCCCACCGCACCACGCCCGGCTGGGTCTATGGCCTGCCCGAGCTGGATGCCCGGCAAGCCGGGCGGATTGCCCGGGCCTACCGTGTCAGCAACCCCGGCTGCTACCCCACCGGCGCCATCGCGCTGCTGCACCCTCTGGTTCAGGCTGGGTTGCTGCCGGCTGATTACCCGTTGGCCATCCACGCCATTTCCGGCTACTCGGGCGGTGGCCGCGAGGCGGTCGAGCGCCATGAGCAAGCGGATGCCGCGCAGCTCCCGGCGCTGCAGCTATACGGCCTGGACCTGGCGCACAAGCACGTGCCGGAGATCCAGCAGCATGCCGGCCTAAGTGAGCGTCCGATGTTCATCCCAGGTTACGGGCATTACCGCCAGGGCATCGTCTTGAGTATCGCGCTGCAACTGCGGCTATTGACGCAAGGTGTGCAGGTCGAGCAGTTGCAGTTGTGCCTGGAGCGGCATTACCAGGACTCCACGCACGTCCAGGTGGCGCCCCTGCACCTGCGCGGCGCCGCCGCGCCGCTGGACCCGCAGGCGCTCAACCATAGCAACGACCTGCGCCTGGCCCTGTACGCCAATCCTGACCATGGCCAGGTGGTGCTCACGGCCGTGTTCGACAACCTCGGCAAGGGCGCGTCCGGTGCCGCGGTGCAGAACCTCGACCTGATGCTCGGCGCGTTGCAGGGGCAGGGCCTGGCCCGCAAAACCGGTTAGACTGTGCACCCGCGCCAACCCGGCGCGGGCAGCCTCAACTAGCCGGAGCCTAGCCACCGATGTTCATCATTCGCCGCCTCGACGGCGTGCCGCCTGAAAGCTTCCAGAACCAGATCCGTCAGTTGGTGATCGACCACGTCAGCGAGCTCAGCAGCGTGGCGATCACCCCGGACAACCCCCTGTACCCGCTCTACCAGTATGGCGTCGGCCTGGAGGTGCACCGGTACCTGCAGGCGCTGGACGGCTCACAAGGCCTGGCGGTGGAGTTGCTGCTGGCGCTGGATGCCGATACACCGGACGTGCTGCTCGGCTTCGCCATTGCCTTGCCGGCCCAGGACGCCCCCCAGGCCTGCGCGCTGGCATTCATGGCGGTAACGCCCGCTCATCGCCGCCAGGGTATCGCTCGCGCGTTGCTGGGCGAGGTGCTAGCGCGCCGTGCCAGTGTCGAGCTGCACTGTTTCGTCAACCAGGTGCCGTGGTTCGAGGCCATGGGCCTGCAGGTCGCAGCCGCCGCCGGCCCCCAGGTCCTGATGAGCAGCACCGGGCACCCCAGCGGCGCCCTGATCGGCCGCCTCGACATCGCGCCGATCTACCGCACCCTTGAGGTGCAGCAGATCCATGCCTACCTGCTCAACCAGAACGGTGAAGAAGCGATGATCGAGGCCGAGCAGCAACGCGATCACCGTCTGGACCAGCTGACCTGGCAGGCCGAGGAATTCGTGCGCCAGCGCCGGCGGGTGCATTGATCACGGTGACAGCATCCCTTCCTAGGCGCGCACCCAGCGTCGATGCAGCCCGCGCGCGAGTGCGTCGAGCATGAAGCCGAGCACGCCGATCAGCACCACCATGGCCATCAGTTCCGAATAGGCCAGGCGATCACGGGTGTCGAGGATGAAATAGCCCAGCCCGGCACTGACCCCAAGCATCTCGCAGGGTACCAGCACGATCCAGAGAATGCCGATGGCCAGGCGCACGCCGGTCAGCACATGACCGATGACCCCAGGGATGATGACCTTGCACAAGGTCTCCCAGCGCGTGGCACTGAGGCTGCGGCTCAGCTGAAGCCAGCGCGGGTCGAGCTGGCGTACGCCGGCGGCGGTGTTGAGCAGGATCGGCCACAACGCGGCGAAGGCCAGCAGGAAATAGATCGGCTGGTCGCCCACGCCCATCAACATCACCACCACCGGCATCCACGACAGCGGCGAAATCATCCGCAGGAACTGGAACGCCGGCGTGGTCGCCGCCTCGACGTGGCGGTAGCTGCCCACCAGCAACCCCAACGGCACACCGACCAGCAGCGCCAGCAACAAGCCCACCAGAATGCGCTTGAGGCTGACCCAGACATGCGTATAGACCTCCCCTTCCCCCAGCAGCTCGACAAGGCTGGCGAGCGTGGCCTGCGGCGAGAAGCGCGCCGACAGGCCGTCGGCTTCGCCGAACAGGCGCACACCCAACCACCACAGCAGCAGCAGCCCCAGCAGCCCCGACAGGCCCAGGGCGCCCTGCATGACATGCCTGCCCATCAGACCAGGAACTCCTCGCGACGCTCGAAGCTGTCGGCCAGGCCGAACGCCGACAGGCCGCCGACGGCCTCGATGCTGGCACGCACGAAACGGTCGTCGACCAGGTCGCGGGCGATGTGCGCTGGGTCCAGGTTGGCCAGAAAGCCGTTGTCACCTTCGATCAGGGTGTTCTTCAGGCGGCGTACCAGCTCCTCGGTATAGCTGGGGAACGGATAGGGCTGGAAGTCGATGCGCTTCTCGTCCCACTGCGCATGGCGGATCGCGCCGCTGGCCAGGTACGCGGCACGGTCTTCGGCGGCCGGCGCCAGCACCTTGCTCAGCACTTGCGGCGTATGCGGGGTGTATTTGTTCGGCCCGCTCTTGGACAGCAGCGCGGCCGCTTCGGCGCGGTGGTCGCGGGTCCACAGCTGGGCCTTGACGATGGCATTGACGACCTTCTGCGACCACTCTGGACGGTTGTTCAGGTCATGCTCGTGCATGAACACCACGCAGCACGCATGGTTGCGCCAGATGTCCCCGGTAAAGCGCTGCACGCGACCGACCTTGAGGTCTTCGGCCAGGGCATTGAATGGCTCGGCGACGATGTAGCCGGCGATCCGCTTGCTGGCCAGGGCCGGCGGCATGTCCGACGGCGCCAGTACCAGCAGGTTGACCTCGTTGGCCGCCAACGTGGCATTGGCTGACCGAGACACTGGCTCCAGGCCATGATCACGGAACAACTGCTGCACCACCACGTTATGGATCGAGTACCAGAACGGAATGGCCACGGTCTTGCCGCCCAGTTGCTGGATCTCGCTGATGTCCGGCGCCACGGTCAGGCCCGAGCCGCCGACATGGTTCCAGGCCACCACCTTGGCCGGTACCTTGCTGGCGTAGCGAGCCCAGACGGTCATCGGCGACAGCAGGTGAATGACGTTGACCTGGCCGGAGATGAACGCCTCGATCACCTGCGCCCAACTGCGCAGCAGCACCGGGCGTTCGGCCTTGATGCCTTCGGCCTCGAACAGGCCATTGTTGTGCGCCACCAGCAGCGGCGTGGCGTCGGTGATCGGCAGGTAGCCGATGCGTACCGGCGCATCCGGCTCGGCGGCCGCCCGCGCCTGCAGACTCGACAACAGCGGCATGGCGCCGGCGGCAGTGAGCATGGCGCTGAGCTTGAGGAAGTCGCGGCGCGAAGAAGAAGAACAGCAGTCATCCATGCACATGGGCAGTCTCCGACGAAAGCGGCAAGGGAGTTTGGGTAGGCTGGGCCGTACGGCTTGCCCGCCGCAGGGTCTTGAGTATCTCGATTCGCAGCGCGCCGAGTTCCTCGACCCGCTGCTCGCGAGGCTGCGGCAGATCGATATGCCACTGGCCCAGGGTGCTCGCCGGGTGGTTGCCCAGCAGCAAGACCCGGTCGGACAGCAACAACGCCTCGTCGATATCGTGGGTGATCAGGACGGCCGCGGTATTGTGGGTGGCGATCAACTGCAGCAGCAGTTGCTGCATGTCGGCACGGGTCACCTCGTCAAGCGCGCCGAACGGCTCGTCGAGCAGCAGCACCTGCGGCTGGCGCGCCAGGCAGCGGGCCAACGCGGTACGCTGGGCCATGCCGCCGGAAAGCTGCGCCGGGTAGTGGGTACGCGCATGGGCCAGGCCGACGGCGTCGATGGCGTGGTCGATCCGCGCCTTGCGCTCGGCCGCCGACAGCCGGGGCTGACGGGCGAAATCCAGGCCGAAGGCGACGTTTTTTTCAAGATTCAGCCAGGGCAGCAAGCTGGGGTCCTGGAAGGCTACTGCCAGGCGCGGATGTGGCCCGACCAGCGCTTCGCCGAGCAGGGTGACGCTGCCGCTGCGCGCCTGCTGCAGGCCGGCCAGCACGCGCAACAGGCTGGATTTGCCAACCCCGCTGGGCCCCAGGAGGGTGACGACCTCGCCCGGCGCCAATTGCAAGTCGAAGTGCTCCAGCACATTCTGCCAGCCCCCCTCGCGCGGGTAGCCCAGGCTGATCTGCCGGGCTTCGAGCAAGGCCTGGGTCATGCCGGGCATGCCTGGCGCTGCAGCTCGGCACGCAACTGCACCAGGCTCGGGGTGACGATCGGCACGAACGCCGACTCGCGCCAGCGCCTCGCGAACCCTTCACCGTAGGCGCTCAGGTAGGCCTTGCCACCACTGGCCTGCAGCTCCAGCTGCACGGCATCGGCAGCGCTTTCGGCCAGGGTGATGCGCACCTTGAACAAGGCCGCAGGCTGCTTGACAAAGCGCCCGTCCAGCACCCCCTGCTTGAGCTCGCGGACGGTATTTTCTAGGCGCTCGGCGAGCACCTGCTGGGCTTCCTGAAGGAAGGAGCCGCGCCCCTGCAGGTGTTCGCGCACCTCCAGCAAGCAGCGGCGCGCCAAACCGATCGACATGCCGCACTGCAGCGCCAGGAAGGCCGGGCGAACGGCTGGCAGGAACTCGCGGGCGTTTTCATGCAACAGCCAGTCGCGCGCCAGCTCCACCTGATGAAACGCCAGCGCGGCGGTGTTGCTCGATTGCAGGCCCATCAGCTGCAGGTCGTCAGCGCGTTCAAGGCCCGGGCTGGCACTCGGGATGGCCATCACGAACGGAGCGCCACCTTCATCCGGCTCGATGGCCGCAGCGACCACGAAGCCGCTCTGGCGCAGGTTGGTCACCCAGTGCAGGCGCCCCTCCAGGGTCCAGCCATCACCGCCGGAACGCCCGCGCACTTGCAGCGCCTCGATGCCAGACAGGTATTTCATGGCGTTGGACAGCCCGGTGGCGCCAGCCAGCTCACCTGCGAGCAGGTCAGGCAGCAGGCGCTCGCGCAGGGCCTGGTTGGGGCTGTGCAGCAGGTATTCGATGAAGGCGCGCTGGCTCCAGCAGACGAAGGCTGCGGCCAGGGAATGGCTGGCAACGTGGGCGATGGCCTCGACCGCATCGGTGACCTGACCACCCGTGCCGCCCAGGGCCGGCTCCAGGCCGACGCGCGGCAGCTGGGCCTGGGCCAGCTGCGTCAGGACCAGGTGCGGGTCGCACTGGCCCCGGTCGATTGCCTCGGCGTTGGCGTCCAGCCATTGCCGAAATGCAGGATCAAGCATTTCCCTACTCCTTTGAAATACGCCGGCGATCAGGCCGAAGGCTGCCAGCGATACTTGCTCAGTTCGTCGTTCAGCGGCGTTTGGGCGAACACATTAGCAAAGTTGCACAAGGTTGCCAGACTCACACCGAGAATCACTTCCAGCGCATGGCTTTCGCCATAGCCGGCCTTGCGGAAAGCAGCATAGCCGTCATCGCTGACATTGCCGCGGGTGGCGATCACTTCCCGGGTGAACGCGGCCAGAGCCTCGAGTTTCTCGACCGGCAGCTCGCCGCGCGCGCGCAAGGCATCGACCACCTCCTGGGGCAGCTTGGCCTTGTTCAGGGCCACGGCCGTGTGCCCGGCGACGCAGAAGTCGCAGCCGTGGTGGGTCGCCGCCACCAGCTGCACCACCTCGCGCTCGGGCAGGCTCAGCTCGGCCTTGCCATTGAGTGCCGAAACCGTGACGTAGGTTTCCAGTGCCGCTGGCGCATTGGCCAGGACGCCCAGCAGGTTGGGGATGAAGCCTGAGTTTTTCTGCGCGTTCTCCAGAAAGGGACGTGCTGCTTCCGGTGCGCTTTGCAGGGTGTGTAGAGTAATGCGCGACATGGAGTGGACTCCTGTGACTGAGGTTGATCACAGTCTGTTGGTTATAAGAATCAGGAGCCATATTCTTGAGTCGCCATTACTTGCTCTTGAGTGTTTGCATTAGATGATTTGTGCCAGCCCACTTGTCGATTGGTTATTAGAAAGCCTTGAGCTCGATGCCAGCCTGTTCCATGCCGGCCGCTACTGCGGTGGATGGCATACCAGCACCCACGGCATGGGCCGGGCGAGCTTCCATCTGGTGGTCCAGGGGCACTGCTGGCTGCACATCGACGGCCAGCCAGCGGGCGTGCGCCTCGAGGCCGGGGATGCGGTGTTTCTGCTCCGCGACCTGGCCTATCGCCTGTCCAGCGACGAGGACCCGCTGGACGCTTGCGCCCAGCCGCGACAGGCCATGCAGCCGCTCGACAGCCGCGCCAGCGACGGCGTAGGCCTGGTGTGCGGTTTCTTCGATTTCCAGACCGGCTTGTCTTCGTTGATCATGGACGGTCTGGCTGACTGGATCATCCTGCGTGCGGGCGATCCGGCCTTGAGCGCCGCGCGGGCGTTGTTCGAACTGATTCTGGAAGAATGCCAGCGTACGCCTGCGCCATCGCAGGTGCTGCTCGAGCGCCTGACCCATCTGCTCTTTCTGTATGTCTTGCGCCAGCAGGTCGGTGATGACAGGCCCATCGACGGCCTGATCGCCCTGGCTCGCCATAGCGCCTTCACCGGGTTGCTCGAGCGCCTGATCGAGGCGCCCGGCCAACCCTGGACCCTGGAACGCATGGCCGCCTGTACGGGGCTGTCGCGGTCGGCATTCTTCAAGCGCTTCAACGAACTGGCCGGCCAGTCACCTGGGCAGGTACTGCTGGCCTTGCGCATGCGTCAGGCCTGCCAGTTGCTGCAGGCCGGCAATACGGTCGAGCAGGTGTGCGCGGCGGTCGGCTACCAGTCGGTGGCAGCCTTCACCCGCGCCTTTGCCAAGGTGGTTGGGGTACAGCCGGGGGCTTACCGCAAGCAGCATGAAGGGCGAAGGCAGGGCTAATCGGCCTCCAGCTGCTTCACGGCAATATCCACTCCACTGCCCCTGGCTTCACGCCGCTCGTTCATCCAGTCATTGACCCGCTCGCCGAATGCCGTCGGCGCCTTGCGCCCGAAGCGGCGTGCGAGGTCGAGGATGGTTTGTTGCGCCAGCGCCTCCTCCATGCGCTTTTGCGCGGTGATCATCACCGCATGGATGGCGCACGTGCCCTCCGTTGCCCACTGCGGCGCCTGTCCATCGAACACTGCGCAACGCTCGCGCACCTCGCGGCAGTCAAAGATTTTCTTGCGCCCATCAATGGCCGTGACGATGTCCAGCACCGTGATCTCATCGGACGGGCGAGCCAGGCGGAAGCCACCACGCACGCCCTCTGTAGCCACCACCAGCCCGGCGCGGGCCAGTTTGGTGAAAACCTTGGCCAGGTATTCGTGAGGCACGCCCTGCAGCTCGGCGAGATCGCGCACGCTGGCCTCGCGGCTGTCACCCCGCTCATCGACGAGAAACAGCAGGCAATGGATGCCGTACTCGACGCCGGCGCTGTAAAGGGACATGTCAATCTCCGACTGTATTTGTCGTAAATAATAGCGCACGCCTAGGTCGCTCACCACGTAAATCCTACCGTCCGTCAATTGTCCGAGGTGCTGAGCTACCGCAGAAGCACGAATCAGAGGCATTGCCAGCGGTACAGCCCATGGGCAAGGCGGTTGCCCTTGAAAAAAGACTTGCCGCATTTAACTACGATCAATACAGTCGTAGTTACTTGAGAGCAGCCGAGCCTGTTTTCGAGAGCCTACCCTTCGACCTCGATTACCTTTTGGGAGCAGCGCATGAACCAACACATCTTGATCATTGGCGCCGGTTTCGCTGGCGTCTGGAGCGCCCTGAGCGCGGCCCGGCTGCTCGACCAGCAGCAACGCAACGACGTCACCATCAGCGTACTGGCGCCGCAGGCCGAGCTGCGCATCCGCCCGCGGTTCTACGAAAGCGACGTCCAGAGTCTGAAGGCGCCAGTGGACGCGCTCTTCCAGGCGGTGAGCGTCGACTTCATCCAGGGCACAGCGCGGCACATCGATGTGGCAGGCAAGTCGGTCGGCTACGACGATGTCCAGGGGCGAGCCCAGCAGGTGCGCTACGACCGGCTGATCCTGGCATCGGGAAGTAGCGTGGTCCGGCCTGACGTGCCGGGCCTGGCCGAACACGCCTTCGATGTCGACCAGCTCGAATCGGCGGCGCACCTGGAGCAACACCTGGCAAGCCTGGCCAGCCGACCGGCCTCCAGCGCCCGCAATACCGTGGTGGTGGCCGGTGGCGGCTTTACCGGGATCGAGACCGCCACCGAAATGCCGGCACGCCTGCGTGCCATCCTCGGTGACGAAGTGCCACTGCGAGTGATCATCGTCGACCGCGGACCTCGGGTCGGTGCCGCACTCGGTGAAGGCATCACTCCGTCTATCATCGCGGCCTGCGAGCAATGCGGCGTGCAATGGCGGATCAATGCTTCGGTAGTGGCGGTCGACGCCGAGGGCGTGACCCTGGACAACGGCGAGCGCATCGACGCCAGCACCGTGATCTGGACCGTAGGCGTCAAGGCCAGCGCGCTGACCGAGCAAATTCCCGCACAGCGCGATGCCCAGGGCCGCCTACGCGTCGATCCGCACCTGCAGGTGCTGGGCCAGCCGCACATCTATGCCAGCGGTGACGTGGCCTGGGCTGCCAGCGACGACCTTGGCAACCACGCCCTGATGACCTGCCAGCATGCCATCCCGCTTGGCCGGCACAGCGGCAACAATGCCGTCGCCGACCTGCTTGGGCTGCCGCCGGTGATCTACCGCCAGCCCAAGTACGTGACGTGCCTGGACCTGGGCGATTGGGGCGCGGCCTACAGTGAGGGCTGGGAACGTGTACTCAAGCTGCACGGCAGCGAAGGCAAGGCGCTCAAGCGCCAGATCAATTCGGTATGGATCTACCCGCCTGCGGCCGATCGTGCCCTTGCCCTGGCCGCCGCTGACCCGTTGATCCCGATCGTCGCCTGAGGCTGGCACGGCAAGGCCCGGCACCTCTCGGGGCCGGGCCTTGCCGTGCCTCTGTGTCAGAAACCGAGACTCAGTCGTTGACACTTAGCGCCCGCGCCACCTTTTGCGGCTGACCGCGGGTGGCCAGGCAGTAGTACAGCGGACAGGTCACCAGCAGCCCGAACAACCAGGACAGGTCTGCCCCTTCGACCAGGTTGGCGTACGGACCGACATACAGGGCAGTGTTGGCGAACGGCAGCTGCACCAGGATGCCGCAGGCGTAGGCGATGATCGCGTGGCTGTTGAACCGGCCATAGATGCCACCATCGGCGCTGAAGATCGAGGCAATGTCGTAGCTGCCCTTCTTGATCAGGTAGAAGTCGATCAGGTTGATCGACGCCCACGGCACCAGCACCAGCAACAGCGCCAGGATCAGGCCGATGAAGTGCGAGATGAAGTCGGCCGACGCACTCAGCGCGACCAGGCCGCAGGCCACCAGGATCACCGTGGCCAGGATCACGCGGACCTTGATGCTCGGGCTCCATTGAGCAGCGAAGGTCTGGATCGCGGTGACGATCGAGAGCACCGCGCCGTACAGGTTCAGCGCGTTGTGGCTGATGATGTTGAGCAGGAACAGCACCATCAGGATCGGGCCCAGCCAGCCGGTGGCCTGTTCGACCGCGGCCATGGCATCGGTGCCTTCAGGTACGGCCAGCACGGCGATGGCGCCGAAGCTGAAGCACAGGATGGTGCCCAGGGTAGCGCCGAAATAGGTGGCCCAGAACGGCTTGGCGATGCCGATCTCACGCGGCAGGTAGCGTGAATAGTCAGAGGTGTACGGCGAGAAGCTGATCTGCCAGATCACCCCCAGCGACACCGTGGCGATCCAGCCAGACAGGTTGAAGCTGCCACGGGTCAGGAAGTCGGCCGGCAGGTCCTGGACGAACATCATGATGAAGCCGGCCAGCAGCGCCGAGCCCATGACCCAGGTGCCGATGCGGTTGAGGGTATGAATGAAGCGATAGCCGATCACGCCGATGGCCGTGGCGCTCAGGGCACCGATGACGATGGCCGTCGGCATTGGTACGCTCGGGGCAATGCCGTGGATCGACTTGCCGGCCAGGACGATGTTGGAGATGAAGAAGCCGACGTAGATCAGCGCGGTGAAGAAGACGATCAGCAAGGCGCCGTAGCGGCCGAACTGGCCACGGCTCTGCACCATCTGCGGGATGCCCATCTGCGGGCCCTGGGCCGATGCCAGGGCAATGACCACGCCCCCGAGCAAATGGCCGAGGATGATCGCGATCAGGCCCCATAGCAGGTTCAGGTGGAACACCTGGACCACCATGGCGCCGGTGACGATCGGCAAAGGCGCGATATTGGTGCTGAACCAGAGGGTGAACAGATCCCGGGCCTTCCCATGGCGCTCGGCAGGTGGAACGTAATCGACCGTGTGGTTCTCGACAAACTGGTGCTGCGAAGACGTCTCGGACATGGGCATAAGCTCGAAAGGTTCTGTTTTTATCTTTGTAGGAAACCGCTCACGGCGGGCTCTCAGCTGCGGACCATATTATGGTATTCCAAACTTTTGACAACACTGATCCGCGTTAAAAACACCCACCTGATCCGCTTTGCGCAAGCCGCATACGCCTCGTTCTTTCTCCACAAGCCACTGAATACGAGGCCTTTAGCCGTTCATCGCGTTCCGCCCAGGCGAGTAAATTCCGCTTGCAAAACGAGTATTACGGTATACCATCAGACACATCAACGATAAAAATGCGGACCACCGCTGCTCTTCCGAGGACCTCGCCATGATCGACGCAACCGTCTACAAGAACGTTCTGGGCTCCTTCCCGTCCGGCGTTACGGTGATCACTACCCTGGACGACGACGGCTCGATCGTCGGCCTCACTGCCAGTGCTTTCAGCTCCCTCTCCATGGACCCGCCGCTGGTCCTGTTCTGTCCCAACTACAGCTCCGACTCCTACCCCGTGCTGATGCGCAACAAGCGCTTCGCCATCCATTTCCTGTCCGGTGAACAACAGGCCGAAGCCTATGCCTTCGCCCGCAAGGGCAAGGACAAGGCCGTCGGTATCGAATGGACCTTGAGCGAGCTGGGCAACCCGCTGCTGGCCAACGCCACCGCGATCATCGAATGCGAGCTGTGGCGCGAGTACGAAGGTGGCGACCACGCCATCATGGTCGGCGCGGTGCAGAACCTGATCGTCGCCGAGCAGGCGCCACGGCCGATGATCTACTGCCGCGGCAAGATGGCCAGCCTGCCGGCCTTCGCCTGAACCTACCTTTGTCGTGACCGGTGCCGGTCACCCATCACGACGCCTGGCGCCTGCTGCGACAGGCGACCTTCATCAGATCCGAGGAATGCCCCATGAAATTTTCGTTGTTCGTACACATGGAACGTTGGGATGAACAGGTCAGCCACCGCCAGTTGTTCGAAGACCTCACCGAACTGACCCTGATGGCCGAAGACGGCGGTTTCAGCACCGTGTGGATTGGCGAACACCACGCCATGGAATACACCATCTCGCCCAGTCCCATGCCGCTGCTGGCCTACCTAGCCGCGCGCACCGAGAAGATCCGCCTGGGCGCCGGTACCATCATCGCGCCGTTCTGGAACCCGATCCGCGTGGCCGGCGAATGCGCCCTGCTCGATGTGATCAGCAACGGCCGCATGGAAGTGGGTCTGGCACGCGGCGCGTACCAGTTCGAGTTCGACCGCATGGCAGGTGGCATGCCGGCTTCCGATGGCGGCAAGGCCTTGCGCGAGATGGTCCCGGCCGTGCGCGCACTGTGGCAGAGCGATTACGCCCATCAGGGCGAGGTGTACAACTTCCCGACCTCGACCAGCGTGCCAAAGCCGGTGCAAAACGGCATGCCGCCGATGTGGATCGCCGCCCGTGACCCGGATTCGCACAACTTTGCGGTGAAGAACGGCTGCAATGTCATGGTCACCCCGTTGATGAAGGGCGACGAAGAAGTGCTGGAGCTGAAGAACAAGTTCCAGACCGCCTTGGACAACAACCCTGAGGTGCCACGCCCGCAATTGATGGTCCTGCGTCACACCCACGTGCACAGCCCGGCCGAACCGGAAGGCTGGAAGGTCGGCGCCCAGGCCATTTCGCGCTTCTACCGCACCTTCGATGCCTGGTTTGGCAACAAGCAGACGCCGGCCAACGGCTTCCTCGCGCCGAGCCCGGAAGAAAAGTTCAAGGAGCGTCCGGAGTTCGAGTTGGACAACATCCGCAAGAACACCATGATCGGCACTCCAGAAGAAATCATCGCGCGCATCAAGTACTACCAGGAGCTGGGTGTGGACGAGTTCAGCTTCTGGTGTGACAACAGCCTGCCGCATGCCGAGAAAAAGAAGTCGCTGGAGCTGTTCATCAAGGAAGTGGTGCCGGCGTTCAGCTGAATCTGATTTTTTGAATCGATGCGGGACCAGCCCGCTCCTGCACGCTTGATCGCTTGCGGGAGCGGGCTTTCTTTTGGACCTTGGTTTGACAGCACCGGCCTCTTCGCGGGTACAGGCACGACACCTTTCGTCCCCCGCCCGGAGAAATTTCCGGCACCCTCTTGCAGAACAAATATTATGGTATACCATCAGACAACAATACCTTATACCTCATACAGGAGCCGCTCATGAGTTTCGAAATCCGCAAGATCGTCACCTACTCCGAAGAGACCCGCATCGAAGGTGGCAAGGCCACTGACAAGCCGGTGACCATGGTCGGCCTGGCCGTCGTGATCAAGAACCCATGGGCTGGCCGGGGCTTCGTGGAAGACCTCAAGCCGGAAATCCGCGCCCACTGCTCCGAGCTCGGTGCCTTGATGGTCGAGCGCCTGACCGCCGCCATTGGCGGCGCCGACAAGATCGAAGCCTACGGCAAGGCTGCCGTGGTCGGCGCCGACGGCGAGATCGAGCACGCTTCGGCGGTGATTCATACCCTGCGCTTTGGCAACCATTACCGTGAAGCGGTCCAGGCCAAGAGCTACCTGAGCTTCACCAACAAGCGCGGTGGCCCTGGCACCTCGATCCAGATCCCGATGATGCAGAAGGACGACGAAGGCCTGCGTTCGCACTACATCACGTTGGAAATGCAGATCGAAGACGCGCCGCGTGCCGACGAGATCGTCGTGGTCCTGGGCGCTGCCGACGGCGGCCGCCTGCACCCGCGCATTGGCAACCGCTACATCGACCTTGAAGAACTGGCGGCCGAAAAAGCTCAATAACAACAACGTAAACGGGCCGGGGCGTGCCGTGTGAAACAGCGCCACGCCCGACCTTCAAGGAGCGCCCTCCATGATTCAGCCTGTAGCTGAACGTACACCCGCCGGGACCAGCTACCTGGCACTCGGCCAGGGCCAGCCGGTGGTACTGATCCACGGCGTGGGCCTGAACAAGGAAATGTGGGGCGGACAATTCGTCGGCCTGGCCAGCGACTACCGCGTCATCGCCTACGACATGCTCGGCCACGGCCAGAGCCCGCGGCCTGACGCTGGCATAGACCTGCAAGGCTACGCCGCGCAATTGGCCGAACTGCTCGACCACCTGCAGATCGCTCAAGCCACCGTGATCGGCTTTTCCATGGGCGGCCTGGTTGCCCGTGCCTTTGCCCTGCACTACCCGCAACGCCTGTCGGCGCTGGCGGTGCTCAACAGCGTGTTCAACCGCACTCCGGAGCAGAGCGCCGGCGTCATCGCCCGCGCTGCCCAGGCTGCCGAACTCGGTCCCGACGCCAACGTCGATGCCGCCCTGGAACGCTGGTTCAGCCGCGAATACAAGGCCGCCAACCCGGCCCAGGTCGCCGCGATCCGCCAGACCCTAGCCAGCAACGACCCACAGGGCTACCACACCACGTATTCGCTGTTCGCCACCCAGGACATGTACCGCGCCGACGACCTGGGCAATATCCAGGTGCCGACGCTGATCGCCACCGGTGAACTCGACCTGGGCTCCACGCCGGCCATGACCCGTCAGCTCGCCGCGCGTATTCCCGGCGCGCAATGCGTGGTCCTCGCCGAACAACGGCATATGATGCCGGTGGAAGCACCACGCGACGTCAACAAGATGCTGCTCGACTTCCTCGGGCACGCCCGTACCCTCTCCGATACTGCCAAGGGGATTGTTGCATGACCCTCGTTCGTTTCCAGATGTGCATCGATGGCCAATGGTGCGATGCGCAAAGCGGCAAGACCTTCGACAGCCTCGATCCGGCCACCGCCCAGGCCTGGGCGCAATTGCCCGATGCCGCCGAAGCCGACGTCGAGCTGGCCGTGCAGGCCGCCCAGCGTGCTTTCGACAACCCCGTCTGGCGCGGCCTGACCGCCACCGCGCGGGGCAAGCTGCTACGCCGCTTGGGTGATTTGATCGCCGACAACAAGGAACATCTTGCCCAGCTCGAAAGCCGTGACAACGGCAAGCTGATCCGCGAGACCCGTGGCCAGGTCGGCTACCTGCCGGAGTTCTTCCACTACACCGCGGGCCTGGCCGACAAGCTCGAAGGCGGCACCCTGCCGCTGGACAAGCCGGACCTGTTCGCCTACACCGTGCACGAGCCCATGGGTGTGGTGGCTGGGATCATCCCGTGGAACAGCCCGCTGTACCTCACCGCGATCAAGCTGGCCCCGGCCTTGGCGGCAGGTAACACTATCGTGCTCAAGCCGTCCGAGCACGCCTCGGCGACCATCCTCGAGCTGGCCCGCCTGGCCCTCGAGGCCGGCTTCCCAGCCGGCGTGGTCAATGTCGTCACCGGCTACGGCCCGACCACCGGCGCGGCCCTGACCCGCCACCCGCTGGTGCGCAAGATCGCCTTCACCGGCGGCGCCGCCACCGCGCGTCACGTGGTGCGCAGCAGCGCCGAAAACTTCGCCAAGCTGTCGCTGGAATTGGGCGGCAAGTCGCCAAACATCATCTTCGCCGATGCCGACCTGGACAGCGCCATCAACGGCGCGGTGGCCGGCATCTACGCGGCCTCCGGCCAGAGCTGCGTGGCCGGCTCGCGCTTGCTGGTGCAGGACGAGATCTTCGACGAGTTCGTCGCTCGGCTGATCGAGCGCGCCAAGCGCATTCGCATCGGCAGCCCCCAGGATGAGCAGAGCGAGATGGGCCCGATGGCCACCGCCCAGCAGCTGGCCGTGGTCGAAGGCCTGGTCGCGGCGGCCAAGGCCGAAGGCGCCACGCTGCACATGGGCGGCCAGCGGGCGCAGGTGGAAGGTGAAGGCTGGTACTACGAGCCGACCCTGTTCGAGTGCGACAGCAACTCGATGACCATCATGCAGGAAGAGGTCTTTGGCCCGGTCGCCGCGGTGATCCGCTTCAAGACCGAGCAAGAAGCCCTGGCCATCGCCAACGACTCGCAGTTCGGCCTTGCCGCCGGCATCTGGACCCGCGACCTGGGCCGTGCCCATCGCCTGGCCCGCGACGTGCGCTCCGGGATCATCTGGGTCAACACCTACCGCGCCGTGTCGGCCATGGCGCCGATTGGCGGCTTCAAGAACAGCGGCTACGGCCGTGAAAGCGGCATCGATTCGGTGCTGGCCTATACCGAGCTGAAGACCGTGTGGATCAACCTGTCCACCGCGCCCATGCCCGACCCTTTCGTGATGCGTTAAGAGGTGCACTGACATGATCGAACCCGGCATCTACAAAGACGTGATGGGCTCTTTCCCGTCCGGCGTCACCGTGGTCACCACGCTCGACGCCGACGGCGGCATCGTCGGCATCACCGCCAGCGCGTTCAGCGCGCTGTCGATCGATCCGGCGCTGGTGCTGTTCTGTCCCAACTACGCCTCGGACACCTACCCGATCCTGCGCGACAGCAAGCAGTTCGCCATCCACCTGCTGGGCGCCGAACAGACCGCCGAGGCCTACGCGTTCGCCGGCAAGGGCAAGGACAAGGCCAAAGGCATCGAGTGGCACCTGAGCGAGCTGGGCAACCCGCTGCTGCCCAAGGCCACCGCGATCATCGAATGCGAACTGTGGCGCGAGTACGATGGCGGCGACCACGCGATCATCGTCGGGGCCGTGAAGAACCTGGTGCTGCCAGCGCAGCCGGTGACGCCCATGGTCTACCACAAGGGCAAGCTGGGCGCCCTGCCGCCGCTGGGTTGATGTTCCTGCGCGGACCTTTCGCGGGCAAGTCGGGGCGCCGAACCGCCGCCCCCACAGGTCCCGCGCACCCCCTGCAGGCGCGGGTTTGCCCGCGAAGGCGCTGCAAATCAGTTCCTGGGCTAGCGTTTATCGTGGGGACGGCCCCCTGTTTCTTTCCGGAGTAGCGCACATGAGCAACGAGAAATACGACAAAGGCCTGGCAATCCGCACCCAGGTGCTGGGCGAGGCCTACGTCAACAAATCCATCGAGAACGCCGACGAATTCACCAAGCCGTTGCAGGAGCTGGTGACCGAGTACTGCTGGGGCCACGTCTGGGGCCGCGACGGCTTGTCGCTCAAAGAGCGCAGCATGATAAACTTGGCCATGATTTCCGCGCTCAACCGGCCCCACGAACTCAAGTTGCACATCCGTGGCGCCTTGCGTAATGGCCTGAGCCGTGAACAGATTCGCGAAATCCTGCTCCAGGTCGGCATCTATTGCGGCGTGCCCGCGGCGGTGGACAGTTTCCGCCTGGCCCGCGAGGCGTTCGCCGAAGCCGATGCGGAGTCAACCCGTTAACACCGGGCTGTTCGAACCCTTGCATGGAGCACCTCAGGTTCGCGGTGCTCTTGCGGGTATGGCGCAACAGCCTCATTCAGAGCGCACACGATGAAACGCCAGCCACTCGACGACAGCTTCAAGGTCAACCGCAACCCTGTAACCCTGCGTGAAATCGTGCTCGACAAGCTGCGCGGCGCGATCATGAATTTTCACCTGCTGCCCGGTGATCGCCTGGTCGAACGCGACCTCTGCGACCGCCTCGGGGTGAGCCGTACCTCGGTCCGCGAAGCCCTGCGCCACCTGGAATCCGAAGGCCTGGTGGAGTTCGCCGACGCCAAGGGCCCACGGGTGGCGATCATCACCCTGGAAGATGCGCGCGACATCTATGAGCTGCGCTGTGTGCTCGAAGGCCTGATCGTCCAGCTGTTCACCCTCAACGCCAAGGCCAAGGACATCCGCGCCCTGGAGCGCGCGCTCGAGGAGAACCGCGAGGCCCTTGAAGAAGGCGAGTTGCAGCAGGTGCTCGATTCGGTGCAAGGCTTCTACGACGTACTCCTCGAAGGCTCCGGCAACCATGTGGCCGCCACCCAGCTGCGCCAGCTGCAGGCGCGCATCAGCTACCTGCGGGCGACCTCCGTGTCCCAGGAAAACCGCCGTGGCGCCAGCAACCGCGAAATGGAGAAGATCGTCGAGGCGATCAAGGGGGGCGACCCGCTCAAAGCCCACCAAGCCTCGGTCGACCACGTCCGCGCCGCCGCCAAGGTGGCCTTGGACTACCTGCGCCAGAAACAGGATGACAACAGCAAGGTCCGCGACATCGTCGCGCCCATTGCTCTCAAAGAGCCCCGCATAGGTCGCTGATCATGCCCATCGCCCCGCGCTACTGCCCGCACTGCACTGCCGAGCTCGCCCGGGGCACACCTGCCGGGGATACCCACGAACGCCTGTTCTGTCCCGGTTGCGGCTACGTTCATTACATCAACCCGAAGATCATCGCTGGCTGCATCATCGAGCGCGACGGCAAGTACCTGCTGTGCCAGCGCGCCATCCCCCCGCGTCCCGGAACCTGGACCTTGCCGGCCGGCTTCATGGAAAGCGGCGAGACCACCGAAGAGGCGGCCTTGCGCGAAGTATGGGAAGAGACCGGGGTGCGCGCCGACATCGTCTCGCCCTACTCGATCTTCAGCGTGCCGAAGATCAGCGAGGTGTACATCGTATTTCGCGCCAGCGTTATCGAAGAGACCGGGCTGTACGGCCCGGAAACCCTTGATTATCGCTTCTTCGCGCCCGACGAAATCCCGTGGGACGAGATCTACTACCCCGCCATCCGCCAGATCCTGGAGCGCTACATCGACGAGCGCCTGGCCGGGGTCTATGGCATCTACATGGGCAATGACGACACCGGCAAGGTGCATTTCATCCGCTAGTCACCGCCAGCCTGGGGGAGCGCGCCTTGTGCCGGGACGCCGGACCGCGCGATCGGCTGCGAAGCGGCCGTAAAGCCCGCCATCTCGATCTGTCTGATGCAGCGCGGTTGCAGGGGTTGCGACCGCTGCGCGGTCGATCGCGGCACAAGGCCGCTCCAAGTTTCAGCTAACGCTTTGATTTAGCTGAACCCTGTGGGAGCGGGCTTGCCCGCGAACACCGGCGAAGCCGGTGCCATACACCGCGGTGCCTGCTTCGCGGGCAAGCCCGCCCACAGGGTTGAGGTGCATCCAGAGATATGTTCTCTGCGCGACAGCGCAGCCCAGCGGGCTGAGTGGACTCCCCCGGATACGGCGGTTACACCCCTTCGACGATGATCACCTCCGCCATGGCCACGCCCTGGCGAAACTTGCACGCCTCTTGGTACTGCTCCGACTGATAACACGCCACGGCCTGCTCATACGACTCGAACTCGATCACCACGCTGCGCTGGGGCGTGTGCCGCCCTTCCATCGCCTCGCTGCGCCCGCCCCGGGCCAGTAACTTGCCGCCGAAAGCGGCGAATGCCGCTGGCGCGCGCTGGGTGTACTGCTGGTACTGCTCAAGGTCGCTGACGTCTACATGGGCGATCCAGTAAGCCTTCATGCTCTACTCTCCTATAAGGGTTTTTATGTATTATGGTATACCACAAAACCTTCACAGCGAGCGTGCAGCATGGCTTTCAACAGCATCGAAGAAATCCTCGAGGACTACCGCCAAGGCAAGATGGTCTTGCTGGTGGACGACGAGGACCGTGAAAACGAAGGCGACCTGCTGATCGCCGCCGAGTGCTGTGATGCCAAGGCCATCAGCTTCATGGCCTGCGAGGCGCGTGGCCTGATCTGCCTGACCCTGACCGACGAACACTGCCAGCGCCTAGGCCTGGAGCAGATGGTCCCGGCCAATGGCAGCGCCTTCAGCACGGCCTTCACGGTGTCCATCGAAGCGGCCCGTGGCGTCACCACCGGCATTTCCGCCGCTGACCGCGCCTGCACCGTGGCGGCCGCCGTCGCGTCGAATGCCCGTGCCGAGGACCTGGTGCAACCGGGCCACATCTTCCCCCTGCGCGCCCGAGAAGGCGGTGTGCTGACCCGCGCCGGCCACACCGAAGCCGGTTGCGACCTGGCGCGCCTGGCCGGCTTCAGCCCGGCGTCGGTAATTGTCGAGGTGCTCAACGACGATGGCACCATGGCCCGCCGCCCGGATCTTGAAGTCTTCGCCGCTCGCCACGGAATCAAGATCGGCACCATCGCCGACCTGATCCACTACCGCCTGAGCACCGAGCAGACCGTCAAGCGCATCGGCGAGCGCGAGCTGCCGACGGTGCATGGGACCTTCCGCCTGGTGACCTATGAAGACCGGATCGAAGGTGGCGTGCACATGGCCATGGTCATGGGCGATATTCGCCGCGACGATCCGACCCTGGTGCGCGTGCATGTGATAGATCCGCTGCGCGACCTGGTCGGCGCCGAATACGCCGGCCCCGCGAACTGGACCCTGTGGGCCGCCTTGCAGCGGGTTGCCGCCGAAGGCAATGGCGTGGTGGTCGTGCTGGCCAACCACGAGTCGTCTCAGGCCCTGCTCGAACGCGTGCCGCACCTGACCCAGCCGGCGCGGCCTTATCAGCGAGGGCAGTCGAAGGTCTATTCGGAGGTTGGCACCGGCGCGCAGATCCTCCAGGACCTGGGCGTGGGCAAGCTGCGCCACCTCGGCCCACCGTTGAAGTACGCCGGCCTGACTGGTTACGACCTGGAAGTGGTGCAGAGCATCCCGTTCGAGCCCGAAATGACGAACTGAGCTCATCCCCTGTAGGAGATCGCCCGGCCCCCTGGACTGTGCCGCGCTTGCAGGCTTTGTTCTCTGCACCACAGCGCAGCCGGCGGGCTGGACGAGCTTCTACAGGCACAAAGGGGCTTCGTGGAGTGATGGCCGGTCGCCGCGCCCTCTTGCGAAAAGTTTGGAATACCATAATATGATATCCCGTAGACCTTAAAATTGCAGGCCAGGACTTATAATCACCCCGGCCACCAAAAAGCTGCTCCCCGAACACATGGCGGGTGACAGACCCGCCTCGAATAACAAAAGCAACGAGGGCGTAATCATGCTGTTGAGCAAACGTGTAAGCGCAGTGCTGTCCGCCAGCCTGCTGACCTTGTCCTGTCAGGCCGCGCTGGCCGCCGAGAGCCTTAACTTCGTCAGCTGGGGCGGCAGTACCCAGGATGCCCAGAAGCAGGCCTGGGCCGAGCCGTTCAGCAACAGCAGCAAGATCAAGATCGTGCAGGACGGGCCCACCGACTACGGCAAGCTCAAGGCCATGGTCGAGAGCGGCAACGTGCAGTGGGACGTGGTCGACGTCGAAGCCGACTTCGCCCTGCGTGCCGCCGCCGAGGGCCTGCTCGAACCCTTGGACTTCAACACCATCAAGCGCGATCGCATCGATCCGCGCTTCGTCTCCGACCATGGCGTCGGCTCCTTCTTCTTCTCCTTCGTGCTGGGCTACAACGAAGGCAAGCTTGGCACCAACACGCCAGTCGACTGGACCGCCCTCTTCGACACCAAGACCTACCCTGGCAAGCGCGCGCTGTACAAGTGGCCAAGCCCTGGCGTGCTGGAGTTGGCGCTGCTGGCTGACGGCGTCGCGGCCGACAAGCTCTACCCACTCGACCTGGACCGCGCCTTCAAGAAGCTCGACACCATCAAGAAAGACATCGTCTGGTGGGGTGGTGGGGCCCAGTCGCAGCAATTGCTGGCATCCGGTGAAGCCTCGCTGGGACAGTTCTGGAACGGCCGCGTCTACGCCCTGCAACAGGATGGCGCACCGGTCGGCGTGAGCTGGAAGCAGAACCTGGTCATGGCCGACTTCCTGGTCATTCCCAAAGGTGCCAAGAACAAGGACGCGGCCATGAAGTTTCTGGCCAGCGCCAGCAGCGCCAAGGGCCAAGCCGACTTCGCCAACCTTACCGCCTATGCCCCGGTCAACCTCGACAGCATCGGCCAGCTGAAGGCGGACCTGGCGCCGAACCTGCCGACCGCCTACGCCCAGGACCAGGTCACCCTCGACTTCGCCTACTGGGCAAAGAACGGCCAGGCCATCGCCACCCGCTGGAATGAGTGGCTGGTCAAATGAAAGTCGCCATCAACGCCCTGCAGAACGCGCAAGGGGCCGCCGGTGGCTCCGGCGCTCCGGGCGCGGTCATGCGCCGTCCGACATTGGGCCAACGCTGGGCCGGCAGCCGTAACCTGCTGCCCGCCCTGCTGTTCCTCGGCCTGTTCTTCTTCGCGCCCTTGATCGGCCTGCTGCTGCGCGGGGTGCTGGAGCCCGTGCCGGGGCTGGGCAACTACGAGCAGCTGTTCGCCAACTCGGCTTACGCCCGGGTACTGTTCAATACCTTCTCGGTGGCCGGCCTGGTCACGCTGATCAGCGTGTTGCTGGGGTTCCCCCTGGCCTGGGCGATCACCCTGGTGCCAAAAGGCTGGGGCCGCTGGCTGCTGAACATCGTGCTGCTGTCGATGTGGACCAGCCTGCTGGCGCGCACCTACTCCTGGCTGGTGCTGCTGCAGGCCTCGGGGGTGATCAACAAGGCGCTGATGGCCATGGGCATCATCGATGCGCCACTGGAGATGGTGCACAACCTTACCGGCGTGGTGATCGGCATGAGCTACATCATGATCCCGTTCATCGTCCTGCCGCTGCAGGCGACCATGCAGGCCATCGACCCGATGGTGCTGCAGGCAGGCTCGATCTGTGGCGCGAGCCCCTGGACCAACTTCTTCAAGGTGTTCCTGCCGCTGTGCCGCTCGGGGCTGTTCTCCGGGGCCTTGATGGTGTTCGTCATGTCCCTGGGTTACTACGTCACCCCGGCACTGCTGGGTGGCGCACAGAACATGATGCTGCCCGAATTCATCGTCCAGCAGGTGCAGTCGTTCCTCAACTGGGGCCTGGCCAGTGCGGCCGCCGCGTTGCTGATCGTGATCACCCTGGTGCTGTTCTACTTCTACCTGAAGCTGCAACCGGAATCCCCGGTCGGCAACCCGAGGTAAGCCGCCATGCTCCTGACTCCCAATGCCATGGGCCGCCCGCTGCGGATGGGCCTGTACCTGACCACCGGGGTCATCGCGGCGTTCCTGCTGCTGCCGATCCTGTTCATCGTGCTGCTGTCGTTCGGCTCCTCCCAGTGGCTGGTGTTCCCGCCGCCGGGCTGGACCTTCAAGTGGTACGGCCAGTTCTTTGCCAACCCCGAGTGGATGGACGCGGCCCTGGCCAGCCTCAAGGTCGCCGTGCTCACCACGGTCTGCGCCGTGGCGCTCGGTCTGCCAACCGCGTTCGCCCTGGTACGTGGACGTTTCCCCGGTCGCGAGATGCTCTACGGCCTGTTCACCCTGCCGATGATCGTGCCGCTGGTGATCATTGCCGTGGCGGTGTACGCGCTGTTCCTCAAGCTCGGCTACACCGGCACGCTGTTTTCCTTCGTGGTCAGCCACGTGATCGTCGCCTTGCCGTTCACCATCATCTCGATCATCAACTCGCTGAAGCTGTTCGACCAGTCGATCGAGGATGCCGCGGTGATCTGCGGCGCCTCGCGCCTGCAGGCGATCTACAAGGTGACCTTCCCGGGGATTCGCCCGGGGATGATCGCCGGTGCCCTGTTCGCCTTCCTGGTCTCGTGGGACGAGGTGGTGCTCAGCGTGATGATGGCAAGCCCCAACCTGCAGACCCTGCCCGTGAAAATGTGGACCACCCTGCGCCAGGACCTGACCCCGGTGATCGCCGTCGCCTCGACGCTGCTGATCGGCCTGTCGGTGGTCGTCATGGTGATCGCCGCTGCCCTGCGCCGGCGCAACGAAGTCAGCGCCTGAGCGCCCGGAGAGAACAACAATGAGTGCAGTCATCAACGATTCCGCGCACGGCAAGACCCTCGTCAGCCTGCGCAACCTGAACAAGCACTACGGCGACTTCGCTGCCGTGGACAACATCAGCCTGGACATCCAGGACGGCGAGTTCCTGACCTTCCTCGGCTCCAGCGGCTCGGGCAAGTCCACTACCCTGTCGATGCTGGCCGGCTTCGAGACGCCGAGCAGCGGCGAAATCCTGGTCGAGGAGCGCTCGCTGGTGAAGGTGCCGCCGCACAAGCGGGACATCGGCATGGTGTTCCAGCGCTATTCGCTGTTCCCGCACCTGTCGGTGCGCGACAATATCGCTTTCCCCTTGGCCATCCGCAAGCTCGGCGCCGCCGAGACCGCCAAGCGCGTCGACGCGATGCTCAAGCTGGTGCAGCTGGACACCTTCGCCCACCGTCGCCCCAGCCAGCTGTCCGGCGGCCAGCAACAGCGCGTGGCGATTGCCCGCGCGTTGGTCTATGAGCCGCGCATCCTGCTGATGGACGAACCGCTGGGCGCCCTCGACAAGAAGCTGCGCGAAGACCTGCAGGACGAGTTGCGCCAACTGCACCGGCGCCTGGGCATCACCATCGTCTACGTCACCCACGACCAGGAAGAAGCCATGCGCCTGTCCCAGCGCATCGCCATCTTCAGCCATGGCAAGATTGTCGGCCTGGGCAGCGGCTACGACCTCTACCAGAATCCGCCGAATGCCTTCGTCGCCTCGTTCCTGGGCAACTCCAACTTCCTGCGCATCAAGGCCAACAGCCACGGCGCGGCGAGTTTCGAAGGCCAGGCGCTGTCGATTCGCCTGACCCCAGGGCTTGCCGCGGAGCAGGACGTGCTGCTGATGGTGCGCCCGGAGAAGGCCCTGGCCCTGAGTGTCGATCAGAGCGCCAGCGCTCCGCTGCCAGCCGGTTGGAACGAAGTGTCGGCCAAGGTCACCGAGGTGCTGTTCCTGGGCGAAAGCCAGACCTGCCACGTGGTCACCGCCGGCGGTACCGCGATGACCGTCAAGGCCCTGTCGGCGGCCGGCATGCCGATGCAGCCTGGCGAAACCGTGAAGGTGCGCTGGGCGACAGCCGATGCCTGCGTGTATACCGAGTGGACCGAGAGCGACCTGAGCAAGGCTGCCGGGGCGCATTGAGCAGGCACGCGCCACAGGGGCGAGCGTGGATGTGCAGCGCCCCTGGACACGACAGCCCAGCGCTCGGCTGGGCTGCCTCTTAGCGGGAGTATCAGCCAGCCAGGCCTACATAGACGTTCTGTACATCATCGTTGTCATCGATGGCTTCCAAGAACGCCTCGACCTCGGCCATCTGCTCGTCGCTAAGGGTGGTGACCGGGTTTTTCGGGGTGTAGCCGATCTTTGCCGAAGTCACGGTAAAGCCTTGGGCCGGCAGCGCCTTCTGCACGGCGTCGAGGTCAGTGATGTCGGTGATGAACAGGGCCGAGCCCTCTTCCTCGCCTTCGGCGAAATCCTGCGCGCCGGCCTCGATGGCGGCCATTTCCGGATCGGCGTCGGCCGTGTCAGGCGTCGCTTCGATCAGACCGACGTGGTTGAAGTCCCAGGCCACCGAACCGCTGGCGCCCAACTGACCCTTGCGGAACAGCACGCGGATCTGCGCGACGGTACGGTTGACGTTGTCGGTCAGGCATTCGACGATCAACGGCACCTGGTGCGGGGCGAACCCTTCGTAGCTCACAGCGTGGTACTGCAGCTGATCGCCGAGCTGGCCTGAGCCTTTCTTGATCGCGCGCTCCAGCGTTTCACGAGTCATCGAGGCTTTCTTGGCCTGTTCGACGGCCAGGCGCAGACGCGGGTTCATGTCGGGGTCAGGGCCGGCTTTGGCGGCGATCTGAATTTCCTTGGCCAGCCTGCCCATGATCTTGCCCTTGGCATTGGCTGCGGCTTCTCTATGCTTGGCTTTCCACTGTGCGCCCATCTCGACTCTCTTGCTTCAGGTGCCGGTTCAGGAAGCGACCGGCAAAGTGGGTGCAGTTTATACGCCCTCCGGCGGGCATTCGACAAGAAATCGCTCAGCCGTTGTCGGCTTGCCGGCCGCCGCGGCACTCCATCTAACGCTGCTTGCTCCTGATCGAGCCCACAGCGAGGCCCATTCCATGCTTGACCGAATCGCTGCCGACACGCTGGTCCTGCTGCACCTGGCCTTCATCCTGCTGGTGCTGTTTGGTGGCCTGCTGATACTGAAATGGCGCAAGGCGATCTACCTCCACCTGCCCGCGGCGGTCTGGGGCGTGGCGGTGGAGTGCCTGCACCTGGGCTGCCCGCTGACCGACTGGGAAAACCGCTTGCGCGTCGGCGCCGGGCAGGCCGGCTACCAGGGTGGCTTCGTCGAGCATTATATCTGGCCGCTGATCTACCCCGCCGGACTGACCCCGCAAATACAGGTCGCGCTGGGGGCCGTGGTGCTGCTGCTCAACCTCGGCATCTACGCCTGGGTGATCAGGCGCTGGCGGCGTTAGCGGGTGGCGACCACGAACATCCGCGGGAATGGCAGCAGCACCTTGCCGTCGCTGGCGGTGGGATATGCCCGCTGCATGGCCTGCAGGTAGTGCTGGAGAAAGTCCGCCTGTTCCGGCGCATCCAGTAGCGCCAGGTAGGGGCGCAGCGCCGAGCCCTTGAACCATTCCACCACCGCTTCGGCGCCGCCGGCCAGCGGGTGGTGGTAAGTGGTGCGCCACACGTCCACGCGAGCGCACAGCGGGCTGAGCAAGTCGTAGTAGAAGGTCGCGTTATGCCGCGGCGGTAACCGCAGATGGCCAAGCTTGGCCGCCCAGGGGCCGGTGCTGGCGATTTCGCGCAGCTGCCGGTGGGCGGGTTCGTCGAGGTTATCGGGCGTCTGCACGGCCAGGCTGCCGCCCTCGGCCAGCTGGCGGACCAGGTGCGGATAGAGCGCGCGGTGGTCCGGCACCCACTGCAGCGACGCGTTGGCGAGGATCAGGTCCTGCGGTTCGCGGGCCGACCAATCAGCGATATCCGCTACCTCGCTCTGTACCTGCGGCAGGCGCTGGCGCGCCTTGTCGATCATGTCCTGGTCACTGTCCAGGGCGCTGACCCGCGCCTGAGGATGGCGCTGCAGCAACACCTCAGTGGAGTTGCCCGGCCCACAGCCCAGGTCCGTGGCCCGGTGCACCGGGCCTGGCGGCACGGCGGCCAGCAGGTCATGCACCGCACGGGTGCGTTCGTCTTCGAAGCGGGAATACTGGGAGGCGGACCAGGCCATTGTGGGCTCCTTCGAGGGGAAGTATGGCCAGCATAGCACCTGGCTTCGGCCGTCCCGCGCAACCTAGTCGATCCGCCCCTGCACAATTGTTCTAAACGCCAGCTCCAATTCCGCGTTAAGGTCAGCGCTGCCTTACAGCTGGAGCCCCACCGTGCCCATGCGCAACTGGATCGACCTCAACCAGGACGCCGACACCGGCATCGAGTCGGTGCGCGCGCATTTTACCGGCCATGCCTACGACCCGCACTGGCATGACAGCTACCTGGTGGGTGTCACCGAGCAAGGCGTGCAGCAATTTCACTGCCGCCGGATCAAGCACCTGTGCACGCCAGGCCAGGTATTCCTGCTCGAACCCGGCGAGATCCACGATGGCCACGCGCCGACCGCGGACGGCTTCACCTACTCCATGCTCTACCTCGACCCACACTGGCTGGAGCGTGAGTTGCGGGCGTTGTTCGAGCAGGCGCCGGCCGATGCGCTGCCCCGCTTCGCCGACACCCTGTGCCGCGACGTCAACCTGGCGGGCGCGACCTTCCAGGCCTTGCAGACGTTGCATGGCCAGGCCTTGCGCATCGTCCGTCAGGCTGCCCTGGACGATCTGCTCGGCCATCTCACTCAACACCTGCAGTGGCGCAAGCGCCTCAACCCCGACCCACGCCTGCCACGGGTAGCCCAGGTTGCCCGCGACTACCTGCATGCCCATGTCGAGGGCGACATCGGCCTGGACGACCTGGCCGTGGTCTGCGGCGTCGACCGTTTCCGCCTGAGCCGCGCCTTCAAGAGCGCCTTCGGACTGGCCCCGCACGCCTACCTGATCCAGCTGCGCCTGGCCCGCGCACGCCAGCGGCTGGCGCGGGGCGAGAGCCCGGCACAGGTGGCCAGCGCGCTGGGTTTCGCCGACCAGAGCCATCTTGGCCGCTGGTTCCGCCGAGCCTATCGGCTGACCCCGGCAGACTACCGCCGGCGCTGCACAAAGCTTCCAGACTGAGCGCCCGGCACGCTTGATCATGGGCGCTCTTTCATTGGAGCCCCAAGCCATGCTGCACAACCTGTTGCCCTTCGCCCTCTTCGCCCTGGTCGCCAGCCTCACGCCTGGGCCGACCAATCTGCTGATCCTTGGCCATGGCGCACGCTTCGGCCTGCGCGCGACCCTGCCGCTGGTGCTGGCCGCGGGCCTGGCGGCCGCGTCGATCGTGTTGATAGTCGGTCTGGGGCTGGGCGAGGTGCTGCTGCACCACCCGCGGGTGCAGCAGGCCATGAGCTGGCTGGGAGTGCTGTGGCTGAGCTGGCTGGCCTGGCAGCTGTGGCGCGCGGCGGGAGAACCCTTGCCAGGGCCTGGCCAGCGTCACCTTGGCGCCTGGGGCGCGGCGCTGTTGCAGCTGGTCAACCCCAAGGTGTGGTTGATGGCGGTCGCGGTTGTCGGCGTGTTCGCCGGCCCGCAGGCAGCAGCCAGCGGCCGGATCCTGCAACTGTCGCTGATCTTCCTGCTCATGGCCCTGCCCTGCATGAGCGCCTGGGCCCTGCTTGGCGTGGGTAGCGCGCGCTGGTTGCAGGCGCCGCGCTGGCAGCGGCGCTTCAATCAGTGGCTGGCCTGGCTATTGCTCGCCTCGGCGTGGACGGCTGTGCTGCTCTAGCCACGCCATCAGCGAAACATGCTCAGCTGCCCTGGGAAGCTGCGGCGAACCGTCGTCTGGCCTTCAGGCACAGCAACAACCCGACGGCTGCCAGCCCACCGCCGACCAGGCCGATATGGGCCACGCCCAATTGGCTGCTGACGATGCTGCCGAGCAACGCACCACCGCCGATGCCGATGTTATAGATGCCGGAGAACAGCGCCATGGCCACGTCGGTGGCGTCGGTTGCAAGCTTCAAGGTCCTGGACTGCAGGGCCAGGCTGAAGCTGAGAATGGCGATGCCCCAGAACACGCTCAGAACGGCAAAGCTGTAGAAATTCCCCGACAGGGGCAGCAGCAGCAATAGACAGGCGGCGAGCCCCGCAATGGCGGTCACCAAAAAGCCCTGCGGGAAGCGATCGCTGTAGCGGCTGAACAGCACCGAGCCGAACACCCCCGCGCCGCCGAACAGCAACAGCAACAGCGTGATGCGCTCGCCGCTGATCTGCGCGACGTTCAAGGCGAATGGCTCGATATAGCTGTAGGCAGTGAACTGCGCGGCAATGACCAGCGCCACCAGCAAATACACGGTGACCAGCGCCGGGCGCTTGAACAGCACCGGCAGGCTGCGCAGCGAACCGGAGTTCTGGCTTGGCAGCAGCGGCAGCGATTTGACCAGGCACAGCATGGTGGCCAACGCCACGCCGGCGATGCACAGGAACGTCACCCGCCAGCCGAGGGCTTCGCCCACCACCCGCCCCAAGGGGATACCCAGGACCATGGCCAGGGTGGTGCCGGTGGCCAACAGCCCGAGCGCCTTGGCCTGCTGTCCAGGCGGAGCCACGCGCACCGCCAGCGACGCGGTGATCGCCCAGAACACGGCGTGGGCCAGGGCGATGCCGATGCGGCTGACCAGCAGCATGGCGAAGCTCTGCGCCATCCACGACAGCAGGTGGCTGACGATGAACACCGCGAAAACCAGCATCAGCAGGCGGCGGCGCTCCATGTTGCGGGTCAGCAGCATCATCGGCAGGGAGGCCAGGGCGACCACCCAGGCATAGATGGTCAGCATCAGGCCGACCTGCGCCGTGCTCATGTCGAAACTGCGCCCGATGTCGCTGAGCAGGGCCACCGGGACGAATTCGGTGGTGTTGAATATGAACGCAGCGAGGGCCAGGGCGATGACGCTCACCCAGCTACCGCTGGAGGCAGAAGTGGAACTGTTCATGGCTAGCGACGAAGACTCCGGAAACGAGACGGACAGGTGCGCGCCGACCGGTCCGAAGACAGGTCAGGCACGCACAGGTTGGTTATTGGAAGGATGATCGGCATGGTACGCGTCACGTCGAGGCCTCACAACCGCGCGGCGGTGCTCGCCTTGGATTTTATGGCGACCTAGAGATCGAGCGCCAGAGAACCCAGGGCAAGCAGGGCAAGCAGGGCATTCATCATGCCCTCCCTCCCGGCAATGCATGCTGGACCTTTTCTGCCGCCCGCAACCTGCCGCCTGCCACTCAGCCCTTCAAGGTAGCCATGTCGATCACGAAGCGATACTTCACATCCCCGGCGATCATCCGGCTGTAGGCCTCGTTGATATCGCGGATGTCGAGCATCTCGATGTCGCAGGTGATGCCGTGCTCGGCGCAGAAATCGAGCACTTCCTGGGTCTCGGCGATGCCGCCGATCAGCGAGCCAGCCAGCACCCGACGCTTCATCACCAGGTTGGCCGCGTGCAGGGCCGGGTCCACCGGTTCGATCAGGCCGACCAGGATGTGCACACCATCGAACTTGAGGGTTTCCAGGTAGGGATTGAGGTCATGCTGCACCGGGATGGTGTCGAGCAGGAAGTCGAAACGCCCTGCTGCGTCACGCATCTGCGCGTCGGCGGTCGACACGATCACGTGATCGGCGCCCTGGCGACGCGCTTCCTCGGCCTTGGCCTGGGAGCGGGTGAACAGGGTCACTTCGGCGCCCAAGGCCTTGGCGAACTTGATGCCCATGTGACCCAGGCCACCCATGCCGAGAATGCCGACCTTGTGCCCGGCCTTGACGCCGTAGTGCTTGAGCGGCGAGTAGGTGGTAATGCCGGCGCAGAGGATCGGCGCGGCGCTCGGCAGGTCAAGGGCCGCAGGGATGCGCACGACGAAGTGCTCGCTGACCACGATGCTGTTGGAATAACCGCCCATGGTGTTGCTGCCATCGACCCGGTCGGGCGTGGCGTAGGTCAAGGTCGGGCCTTCGAGGCAGTACTGCTCGAGGTCGGCGTGACAGGCTTCGCAATGGCGACAGGAGTCGACCATACAGCCAACACCGACCGTGTCTCCGACCTGGTACTTGCTGACGTTGGCACCGACAGCGGTGACCCGACCGACGATTTCGTGGCCTGGCATCAGCGGATAGACGGCGATGCCCCATTCATTGCGCGCCTGGTGGATGTCGGAATGGCAGACGCCACAATAGAGGATGTCGATGGCGACATCGTCGGGGCGCGGGCTGCGGCGCTGGAAGGTCATAGGCGCCAGGGGCGTGGTGGGCGACTGGGCGGCGTAACCGATGGCTGTGTACATGCAGGACCTCGCAAGACAGGAACAATTGAGGCGATGCATTGTGCGCCTCGAGGCCTGTAGGGCCCACGGCGGATTCTCCGGCAGTCATGCCTGATTCTCCGAACCTGGCTTGAACGACCTGGCATTGGACAGCCAATCTGCGATGATGCAATTGTCTGATTCTCTGCTCCGAGCGCCCATGCACCTGACCCGTCACCTCGATGCCAATGCCACCCTCTGCGCCCTGATCGAGCCCCTGGCCACGCACCCAGGTTTCGTCGAGACCGCCCTGCCCCAGGTCCAGGTCCTGTCTTGGGGACACTACGTGGCGAGCAGCCCGCAGATCTACGAACCCAGCCTGATGATCCTGGCCCAGGGCAGCAAGCTGGCGCGGCTGGGCCCACGTACCCTGGAGTATGGTGCCGGGCACTACTTGGTACAGGCGTTGTCGGTGCCCTTCATGTGCGAGACCTTCGCCACCGCTGAAGAACCCTTGCTCGGCGTGGCGGTGGACATCGACCGTGGGGTGCTCGGTGAACTGGTGCAGAGCATGGGCCTGCCGCCGGACCCGGCGGTACAGGCGCAGACGCCGCAGTCGATGACCTCTGCAGCGCTCGACGAAGCCATGCGTGACAGCGTCGAGCGCCTGCTGCGCTGCCTGCACGATCCGCTGGATGCCCAGGTGCTGGGCCCGGCGCGCGTGCGTGAGGTGCTCTACACCGCCCTGCGCGGCCCCCAGGCCGGCGTACTGCGGGCGTTGGTCGAACAGCAGGGACACTTCGCCCGTATCGGCGCCGCCCTCGCTTATCTGGGCCAGCACTATGCCGAGCCCTTGGGCGTGGAAGCGCTGGCCAGCCGCGCCAACATGAGCGTGTCGACCTTTCACGAGCACTTCAAGCGCTGCACCGACATGGCCCCGATGCAGTACCTCAAGCGTCTGCGCCTGCTCAAGGCGCAGCAGATGCTGATCGGCGAAGGCTTGGGCGTGGCCCAGGTGGCGCATCGGGTAGGCTACCAGAGCACCTCGCAATTCAGCCGCGAGTACAAGCGCCAGTTCGCCCGTAGCCCGGGTGAAGAACAGCCCTACCAAAGCCTGCCTGTCTAGCTGAGCGGCAAACTGCAAGCAAAAGCAAAAGCATGCATCGTCGACAGGCCGATTGCAGTCCATCGAGTACCCCGGCTACTATTGAGAACGATTTACACTCACAATCGGATACCGCTCGGTGGACAACGCCTCGACCCGCAAGCTGGGCTTCTTCTTCAGCGACCACCACCGCTGGCTGCTTCAACACGTCCACAAGCGCCTGCGCAACCGAGCGGATGCGGAAGATACGGCGGCCGAGGCGTTCTGCCAGATGCTCGGGTCGCGGGTCGATCCGGATAGCATCGAGCAACCGCGGGCCTACCTCTCGACCATCGCTCGGCGCCTGATTTTCGATCGGCATCGTCGCCGCCAACTGGAGCTGGCCTACCTGGAACGTCTGGCGCAGTTGCCCGAGCAGCTAGCGCCTTCGCCGGAGGAGCAAATGCTGCTGGTCGAGGCACTGGTGACCATCGATCAGGTGCTCGACGGCCTGCCTGCCATCGTCAAGACAGCCTTCCTCTACAGCCAGCTCGACGGCATGAGCTACGTGGACATCGCCGCAAGGCTGGCGCTGTCCGAGCGCACCGTCAGCCGCTACATGAAACAGGCCCTGCGCCAGTGCTACCTGAGCGAACTGCAACCATGAGCGCCCGGACACTGGACCGTGCCGCCGAGCAGGCGATCGACTGGATGGTCGAGCTCAACGCCCGCCGCCCCGACAATACGCTGCTGCAACGCCTGGAGCATTGGCTGCAAGAGGACCCGGCACACCAGCAAGCCTGGGACCACCTGCAACAACGCCTGGGCAAGCCCTGCTCGGCACTGCGCGAGCTGGAGCGTCGCGCCCCCGGCCAGGCCAGGGAGGCGCGCCGGCTGCTGTTGCAACCGACCCACTCGCGCCGCGACGTGCTACGCAGTCTGGCCGGCCTGGGCTTGCTCGGTGGTGGCTTATGGGCCGGCTGGAGCAGCGAAGCGCCCCAACGCTGGCTGGCCGACCTGCACACCGACCGCGGCGAACGGCGCAGCTTCACCCTGGCCGACGGCAGTCACCTGAGCCTGAACAGCGCCAGCGCCGTGGACCTGCGCTTCGACGCCGAACAGCGCCTGGTGTTGCTGCGCCGTGGCGAACTGCTGATCCAGGTCGCCGCCGATCCCCTTCGGCCCCTGCGGGTGCGCACGGCACAAGGCCAGGCACAGGCGCTGGGCACGCGCTTGCTGGTCAGCCAGGAGGACAATGCCACTCGCGTCGTGGTGCTCGAGCACAGCGTGCGCGCGAGCCTGCTCGACGGTCGCCACCAGGACCTGCAACAGGGCCAGTCTGCGCTGCTGCGCGATACCGGCATCGAACGCCTGCACAGCGAGCAGCAGCAACGCGCCGCCTGGCTCAACGGCAAGCTGGAGGTACTCGATGAACCGCTGCAGGCGGTGGTCGAAACGTTGCGCCCCTATCAGCGCGGCTACCTGCGGGTGGCACCAGAAGTTCGCAACCTGCGCGTGCAAGGCGTGTTCCCCTTGGACCGGCCACAGGAGGCGTTGGCGGCCCTGACCGAAACCCTGCCGATCCGCATCGAACGCTATGGTCCATGGCTGACCTTGATCACAGCGCAACCGCCGCGCTGAAAATTCTTGAAAATCATTCGCAATGGGTGTCCGGTTTTCGTTTCTCGTCCCACCTATCTCCTGACAGCCAACTCTAATCGGGAGAACACCGTGTACAACCCCTGGCCCCGCGCCCTGCCCCTCGTCGTCGCCCTGAGCAGCCTCAGCGCCCTCGCCCAGGCCCAGACCCTGGCGTTCAATCTGCCGGCGGCGAGCCTGGCCACCACCCTCAACCGCATTGCCAGCCAAAGCGGCCACATCATCGCCCTGGAGCCGGCGCTGGTGCACGGCAAGCAGGCGCCTGCGGTCGTCGGCAACATGACCGCCGAGCAGGCGATGCAGAGGGCCCTGGTCGGCAGCGGCCTGCAGTTGCGGGTCACTGCCAGCGGGCACTTCAGCGTAGCGCCCCTGCCACGCGAAGACGGCGTACTGGAGCTGGGCAGCACCAGCATCACCAGCGGCTTCCTGGACGCCACCAGCGAAGGCAGTGGCTCCTACGCCGCTCGGGCGGTAACGCTCGGCAAAGGGACCCACACGCTCAAGGAGATCCCTCAGTCGGTGACGGTGATCACCCGCCAGCAACTGGATGACCAGGGCATCACCGACCTCAAGGACGCCGTCAACCGCACCACCGGGCTGGTCGGCGCTCAGGGCATCGGCCCGGGCATGGTGGTGACCTCGCGAGGTTTTCAGATCGATGATTGGCAATACGACGGCGTGCCGATCCAGCGCAACAACTACTCACTGGGCAACTGGGCGACCCAGGACCTGGTGTTCTTCGATCGCGTGGAAATCCTGCGCGGTGCCTCCGGCCTGCTGCAGGGCACCGGCAGCCCGGGTGGCGCGATCAACCTGGTGCGCAAGCGTGGGCAGTCGAGCCCGACCGTCAGCCTCACCGGCAAGGCTGGCTCCTGGGATCACTATGGCCTGCAACTGGATGCCGGCGGCCCGCTGACCGACGACGGCAAGGTGCGCGGCCGCCTGGTCGCCGATGAAGACCAGAGCGACAGCTTCATCGACTACCAGTGGAGCAAGACCCACTCCCTCTACGGCGCCCTGGACTTCGACCTGAATGACGCCACCACCGTGGGCGTCGGCGTCAGCTACAGCCGTGAGAACTCCCGGCCCATGCTGCGCGGCATCCCCCGCTACGCCAATGGCAAACCGGTCGACCTGCCGCGCTCGACCTACACCGGCGCGCGCTGGAGCCGCGCCGAAACCGAAGTCACCACCTACTACGCAGACCTCGAGCACCGCTTCAACGACGACTGGACGTTCAAGGCCGCCGCCTTGCGCATGGACGAGACCAACACCTCGACCCACCAGCGCACCCAGACCGTCAACGAGGGCCTCGAGCCCGATGGCAGTGGCGTCGAATACGCCGATTGGATCACCGACTTCCATTCCACCAAGCTCGGCCTGGACATGAACCTGGTCGGCCACTTCGACACCGGCTCCCTCGCCCACGAGGTTACTGTCGGTGGCAACTATGCCCAACTGCACTCCGATGATGGCTACTGGCGCAACTTCGGCGGCAACGACAGCATTTTCGACATCGATCACGATCGCCCCGAGCCTAGCCGCGACAGCCTGCTGGCGCAGGACAACGGCCGTGGCGCGAGCACCGGCTACGACATCCGCCAGAAAGGCGTGTACGGCGCCTGGCGGGTCAAGCCTACCGACCGCCTGACCTTGGTGCTGGGTTCGCGGGTCAGTTGGTACGACTATCGTTATGACGACACCGTTTACCTCAGCCCGACCGGCCCAGGCTCGGCCAGCCCCACCAGCCGCATGACCGAGACCGGCCAGGTCACGCCCTATGCCGGCATCGTCTATGACCTGACCCGCGAATGGGCCTGGTACGCCAGCTATACCGACGTGTTCCAGCCGCAGAGCGAGCGCACCGTCAGTGGCTCGGTACTTGAACCGGTAGTGGGCAGTAACTACGAAACGGGCCTGAAAGGCGAATGGCTCGACGGCAAGGTCAATGCCTCGCTGGCGCTGTTCCGCTATGACCAGAAGAACCGTGCGGTCACCGACACCGCCTCCGGTTTCGCCTGCGACGGCTGGTACTGCTCCACCGCCTCGGGCAAGGTCCGCAGCCAAGGGGTGGAAGCCGAAATCAGCGGCGAGGTGCTCAGCGGCCTGCAGTTGTTCGCCGGCTACACCTACAACACCACCACCTTCCTCGACGACCCGGACAACAAAGGCCGCGTGTTCAGCCAGTGGACTCCCAAGCACATGCTGCGCGCCTGGGCCGACTACAGGCTGCCGGTGGACGGTCAGCGCTGGAGCACTGGCCTGGGCTTCACCAGCCAGAGCCATACCCTGGGCTACGAACGCACCTACGAGGTGCCGGGCTATACCGTATGGAATGCCCGCGTGGCCTACCAGCTCACCCCCGAGGTCAACCTGGCGGTCAACGCCAACAACCTGTTTGACAAGAACTATTGGGTCGCGGGCTTCAATCAGCTCAACGGCAGCAACAATTATGGGGAACCGCGCAACTTCATGTTCACGGTCAAGTACACGCCGCAGCTCTGACCCTGCGCCCTACTCTGGCAAGGGCCACTGGGCCAGCGGCCAGTAGCGGCCCTTGCGGGATTCGTACAGGGTGATGTGCCGTGCGGCGAGGTGGAAGTCGGGCGCCGTGGTGGCTTCCGGGACTTCGTCGCGAAACTCGCGGGAGAGGGTCAGGTGCGGGCGCAACTCCCGCGCCTGCTCTTCGAACCCCAACGGCAACAGCGCCTGCTGAAGGGCGTAGACCAGCTGGCGCAACGCCGGCGGGGTCTGTTGCGGCGCCAGCACCAGCACGCCCGCGCGCGGCCAGCATTGCAGCTGGTCGAGCCGCAGGCGTAATGGGCCACGCGGTAAAACCAGGTTGTCGATCGCAGCGCAGATCGCCGGAACCCGCAGGGCCTCGACGTCCCCGAGAAACAGCAAGGTCAGGTGGAAGTTCTCCGCCGGCACGGGGCGTCCGCTGCGCAAGCCGAGTTCGCGCCGCCACTGGGCAACCGCGCGGCGTTGCGCCTCGCTGCAATCGAGCGCCAGGAACAGGCGTTTGAAGGGTTCGCCTTTGTCTCGTAGGTCCACAGCCATGTCTGCTCCTTTGATCGTCCTGAGCTCAGTCTAGCGACAATGAGGGCCAGCATCGACATTGCTTTCGAGCACGATATTGCCTTGCACAGGATGTAAACCTGCGAGGTTGGCGTGCTTTATTGATGGCTACATGCGTCACGCAAACCTTTGCGGCTTGCACCAAGGTCTGAGACCAATGAACCAACATTTAGTACAAACCCTGAATGCGATTGTTTATGCTGACGAGCTTATGCCATGGCGTAAAGCCACATCGACTCAGTATCCGCCCATGAAAATCGCACTCGTACTTCTTTTTGTGTTCTCGATCGCCTATGTCCATCTGCGCGGTCGGGTACGCCACAAACTGACCCGTCAGCTGGGCGATCACTCCAGTTTCCTGGCACCGGTCAACAGTTTCCTGTACCTGTTTTCCAAGTTGCCGGCCAAGCCCTACCTGCCGGTCGATGCCTTCCCCGAGCTGCAGCCGCTCAAGGACCACTGGCAGGAAATCCGCGCCGAAGCCCAGGCCCTGCTGCATGTGGGCGAGATCAAGAAATCCGACAATTACGACGATGTCGGCTTCAACTCCTTCTTCAAGAGCGGCTGGAAGCGCTTTTACCTGAAGTGGTACGGCGAAAGCCATCCCTCGGCGATGAAGCTGTGCCCGCGCACCACCGAGCTGCTGCAAGGTATTGGCACCGTCAAGGCGGCGATGTTCGCTACCCTGCCCCCCGGCGCCAAGCTGGTGCGCCATCGTGACCCCTATGCCGGGTCCTACCGTTTTCACCTGGGTCTGGATACGCCCAACGATGATGGCTGCTACATCGATGTCGACGGCGAAAAATATTCCTGGCGCGACGGTGAAGGCGTGATCTTCGACGAAACCTATATCCACTATGCCGCCAATACCACCGAACACAACCGTATCATCCTGTTCTGTGACGTCGAGCGTCCACTCAAGTACCGCTGGGCGACGGCCTTCAATCGCTGGTTCAGCCGCAACGTCATGGCCGCCGCCGCGGCGCCGAACGACGCCAACGACAAGACCGGCGGCATCAACCGGCTGTTCACCCGCATCTACAAGATCCGCGAGCGCGGCAAGGCATTGAAGAAGCGCAACCGCACTCGCTACTACCTGGAGAAGTGGGCGGTGGTGGCGGCGCTGGTGTTGGTGTTCATCTACATCTGATGCATGCACCCTCGAAAATGACGCCCGTCCTGTAGGCGCAAGACCTGAATCCCGAGAGTTTTCATGATCCACATCCGCCCCATGACCGATGCCGACTTCGAGCGCTTCTGGCCGACCTTCCAGACCATCGTCCAGGCTCGCGAAACCTATGCCCTCGACCCGGCACTGGATTATGAGCAGGCGCGCAAGCTCTGGCTGGAGATGCCCTCGCATGCTCGGGTGGCCGAAGCCGACGGCGAGCTGCTCGGCGCCTATTACCTCAAGGCCAACGCGGCCGGGCCTGGCGCCCATGTGAGCAACTGCGGTTATATGGTCTGCGAGGCAGCGCGCGGGCGTGGCGTGGCCCGGCTGCTGTGCGAGCACTCGCAAAAGCTGGCGCGTCAGGAGGGGTTCCTGGCCATGCAGTTCAATTCGGTGGTGGCGGGCAATGAAGTGGCCGTGGCCCTGTGGCACACGCTTGGCTTCGACACTGTCGGCCGCTTGCCCCGTGCCTACCGGCATGCCCGCCTGGGGCTGGTGGACTGCCTGGTGATGTACAAATGGCTGGCCGATGAACCGGTAACGGAAAAGCCCAGCCTGCTGATCGGACGCAAGAACATCGAGGCCAAGCTGTCACGCAAGCGCGGGCGCTGACGGCTGCAGCAGCGTGGCGCAACTGCAAGCTGCAAGCTGCAAGCTGCAAGCTGCAAGCTGCAAGCTGCAAGAAAGAGCAGACCGCGGTGTCCAGCCGATAAGTGCCAGACGAGACACAGCCGATCAGCTTGAGGCTTGCAGCTCAATGCTTGCGGCCTAGAACGCCAGGCCGACCTTGAAACCATACTCATCGCGCTTGAGCTTGGTGTTGTCCGCCACTGGCGAGTTGTCATCGAGCTTGTATTCGGTGCGGGTGTAGTACACGCCGGCATGAATCGGCAGGCCGCCTTTCTGGTTCATCAGCAGGCTGACTTCGGCATAGGGGTTGGTGCGATCCTTGAGGTCGACGCTATCGCTGCCGAAATCTTCGACCTTGAGCTTGGCACGGCCATCGATGGTATGGCGCGCACCCAGTTCGACACGCAGGGTCGAGTTGTCGAACTGATGGTTGTAGCCTAGCGCCGCCTTGGCAAAGGGCGACTTGGCGGTCAGGCGGGTGTCGAAGTTGTCGATCTCAGGCTCATAGCGTGTCCAGGTGTAACCACCACCCACGCTCAGGTCGACGAAGTTGCGCGCATCCAGCGCCGCGCGCAAACCCAGGTCCAGATCAGCCTGGGCTTCCTTGACCTTGTTGTCGTCCTTCTCGCCGTACTTGGCCTCGGCACCGATCTGGTAGATGAAGCCGGACTCAGCGGTCATCTTGTTGCCGAAGGTGGCGAACACGCCGCCCTGGCCCAGGTGATCGGTGTCCGATTCGCTGCCGCCTTCGAGCTTGAACTTGTTGTAGCTGCCCTGCAGGCCGAGGGTGAAGATCGGGTTGGTGTCCGGGGCGGCGAAGGCGCTCAGGGGCGCGCAGGCCAGGGCCAGGATGCAGGTGTTACGCAGCAGGTTGCGAGTAGCCATTCGCAGGTATCTCCATGACAGATGGTGGTATCAAATGCACAGAGTTCGAGAAACCCACTGCTGAAAAAGTTCTGAAAAAAATGTGAAAAATTCGTTTTTATTTCGCCAGAGCAGCCGTGCGAATGATTGACTACCCATCCGTTCGGTGGTCAGATGCGCGCCAGTTTCAGGTGTCCTGCGCCGCCGTGCGCAGGGTGAAACGGGAAGCCGGTGCGTCATCCATGACCAGTCCGGCGCTGCCCCCGCAACGGTAAGCGAGCGAACCCTTCGACAGACCACTGTGCTCCGGCATGGGAAGGTGAAGGCTTCATGACCCTCGCAAGCCCGGAGACCGGCCTGAAGCTTCGTTTGGCAAACCCGCGGTGGGCGGGCGCAGGCCGGTTGTCGCGTGCGTGCCTGCGTGCGCGGTCCCTCCATGCATGCGTTGTTTCCACCGGGATTCATTCCACCCTGTTCGCAGTGGTTCGACATGTCCCGTATTTCCACGTTTCACACCCTGGCGGCCTGCTTGGCCGTTTCCTTCCCGGCGCTGGCCGAAGAGCACGACAACGGCGTCCTGGCCCTGCCTTCCACGGCGGTCACCGATACCCGCGATGCGCAGACCGTGGACCTCGCCACGCCCCTGCCGGCCGGCTCGCGCCTGAACCTCAGCGCGCTGGAGACCCCAGCCAGCACCAGCAGCATCACCGCCGAGCAGATCCAGCAGCGCGCCAACCTGACCGTACAAGATGCCGTAACCCGCTCGCCGGGCATCACCTCCATCGGCACGCCCGGCAACGGCGGCACCGCCTTGTCGGCGCGCGGTTTCACCGGCCACACCTCGGTGATGACCCTGTTCGATGGCTCACGGCTGTACACCGGCGCCGGCACTCAGACCTTCCCGGTCGATCCGTGGATGGTCGAGCGCATCGATGTGATCCGAGGACCAGCCTCGGTACTTTATGGTGAAGGCGCCACGGGGGCGGTGATCAACGTGATCCCCAAAAAACCCTTTGCCGGTGAGGTGCGTAACCATCTGCGCCTGGGCTATGGTTCCTGGGACCGTCAGCAGTTGGGCCTGGACAGCGGCGGCAGCCTGAGCGAGCGCCTGAGCTACCGGGTCACCCTCAACCGCCAGGAAGGCAACGGCTGGGTCGACCGCGGCGACTCGCGCAGCCTGGCCCTGAGCGCCGCCCTGCGCTTCGATGCCAACGATGATCTGAGCTTCACCCTCGCCCATGAGCGCGGCGATGCCGAACCGATGAACTACTTTGGCACCCCGCTGATCGACGGCCATTACCGTGACAGCTTGCGCAAGAAGAACTACAACATCCGCAACGACATACAGCGCTACCATGACCAATGGACCCGCTTCAACACCGACTGGGCCATCAGCGACAGCGTCAGCGCCAGCAACCAACTGTACTACATCAAGAGCCGCCGCCACTGGCGCAACGCCGAGGACTACACCTGGGACGCCGGCCTTGGCCAACTTGAACGCGGCAGCTATCTTCAGATCAAGCACAGCCAGGAACAGGTCGGCGACCGCCAGACCTTCACCTTCGACCATTCACTGTTCGGCCTGACCAGCAAGACCGTGGTCGGCGCCGAGTACAACAAGGTGCGTTTCCAGGTCAGCAACAATTCGCCCTACGTGGACATTGGGGGTGACTACATCGATCCGTGGAGTCCCGCCCCGGGTTGGTTCGAAAGCGCCAGCCCAATGTTGCCGCGCACTCACAGCACCACCCACACGGCCGCGCTGTTCGCCGAAAACCGCACCCAGTTGACCGAGCGCCTGTCGCTGGTCACCGGTATCCGCCGTGACCAGAACCACATCGACCGCGACAACCTGATCGACGGTGGCCGCAACGATCGAAGCCTACGAGGTGGCAACTGGCGAGCCGGGCTGGTGTTCGCGGTGACCGACGACTTCTCGCTGTACGGCCAGTACTCCACCAGCGAAGACGGCGTGAGCAACCTCGTCAGCCTCAGTCCGGCGCAGATGGACTACGACTTGACCGAGTCGAAGCAAACCGAGTTCGGGCTCAAGCAGCGCTTCTGGGAGGGGCGTGGTGAGTGGACCCTGGCGGCGTACCATATCGTCAAGAAGAAGCTGCTGGTGGATGACCCGATCACCCACGAAAAACAGCAGGCCGGACAGCAGAGTGCCGATGGCCTGGAGGCAAGCCTGGAACTGGCCCTGGCCAACCAGTGGCAGGTCTCGGCCAATGCCGCGGTGGTGCGCGCCCAATACGACGACTTCGATGAAATCGTTGGTGGCCAGCCGGTGGACCGTGCCGGCAACCGCCCCGCCAACGTACCCCGGCGGACCGCCAACCTGTGGCTGAACAAGGGCTTGGCCCATGGTGTCGATGCTGGCATTGGCCTGCGTTATGTGGACGAGCGCTATGCCAACACCGCCAACAGCCAGCGCGTGCCTGGCTACACCGTGGTCGACGCTAACCTGGGCTGGCAGGTAGTGCCTGATGTGCGCCTGGGGCTGCAGATGAACAACCTGTTCAACCGTGGCTATGTGGTGGCGGCACACAGCGGTGAGCAGTGGTTACTCGGCGCGCCGCGGTCGTATTTCGCGACCGTCGATTACAGTTTCTGACACGGCGCATCGAGCTTGCGTAAAAGGGCCGCGTTGCGGCCCATCGCGGTGGTCCGGCAAGCCCGTTTCTACAGTTGGCGGCGGCCATACGCGCTCCAATCCTGGTCGACGCGCAGAAAAGTCTCACGCTCGCACAACTAATAGTTATAAGATAACATTTCATTAAGTAATCCACTCTTGCCTGCGATCTCCTTCCATGACAAGCGCCTCCGCCACCCCCACCCTCCTCGTCCAGCGCTTGCAGAGCATCGATGCCCTGCGCGGCCTGGTGATCCTGTTCATGCTGCTGGATCACGTGCGTGAAACGTTTTTCCTGCACCGCCAGGTCAGCGATCCGATGACCATCGACGCCACCGACCCGAGCCTGTTCTTCAGCCGCACCCTCGCCCACCTGTGCGCGCCGGTGTTCGTGCTGCTGACCGGCCTGTCGGCCTACCTCTACGGGCAGAAGCACCAAGGCCGTGGCGACGTTTCGGCCTTTCTGTTCAAGCGCGGACTGTTTCTGGTCGTGCTGGAGTTCACCCTGGTCAACTTCGCCTGGACCTTCCAGTTGCCGCCGAGCGTGATCTACATGCAGGTCATCTGGGCCATCGGCGTAAGCATGATCGCCCTCTCGGCGCTGGTCTGGTTACCGCGCGCCTGGCTGCTGGCCGTGGGCGTGGCGATCGTCGGCGGGCACAACCTGCTCGATGGCCTGCATTTTGCGCCTGGCTCGGCGATGCACGTGCCCTGGGCGATCCTGCACGACCGCGGCTGGCTGGAGGTGTCCGACAGCCTGCGCCTGCGCACCTCCTACCCGGTGCTGCCGTGGATTGGCGTGATCGCCCTGGGTTATGTACTTGGCCCGTGGTTCGCCCACGACACAAAGGCCGACGAACGCCAACAGCGCCTGCTGCTGGCTGGCGTGATCGCGCTGCTCGGCTTCGTCGCGCTGCGTATGATCAACGGCTACGGCGAGGCACCGTGGTCGGGTTACCCGAGCGTGATCCAGACGCTGATGAGCTTCTTCAACATCACCAAGTACCCACCATCGCTGCTGTTCCTCACCCTCACCCTGGGCGTCGGCCTGCTCCTGCTGCGCGGCTTCGAGCGCGCCGGCCAGGCCCGCTGGATCAGCGCCCTGGCGGTGTTCGGCGCAGCGCCGATGTTCTTTTATCTACTGCACCTTTATGTGCTCAAGCTGCTGTACCTGACCAGCGTCGCGCTGTTGGGCCTGAACCAGGGCGATTACTACGGTTTCGACGGCATCGGCGCGGTGTGGCTGGTGGCGGTGCTGCTGAGCTTGGCCCTGTACCTGCCAGTGCGCTGGTTTGCCCACCTCAAGGCACGCCGCCGCGATATCGCCTGGCTCAAGTATTTTTAGCTGCAAGCTGCAAGCTGCACGCTGCACGCTGCACGCTGCACGCTGCACGCTGCACGCTGCACGCTGCACGCTGCACGCTGCACGCTGCACGCTGCAAGCTGCAAGCTGCAAGAAAGAGCATACGCGGTACCGGAAGATAGGTGCCAGGCGAGTCACAGCTAATCAGCTTGAGGCTTGGAGCTTGGAGCTTGGAGCTTGGAGCTTGGAGCTTGGTTAGTCTAAGATGCCGCCCGCCGGTTTCCACACGGAACTAATAGGGAATCCCCGGCCCGCCATGCGCGGGCCAAACGGAACTGCCCCCGCAACTGTACGTGCCGAGCCCGCTCCATCAATGCCACTGGGACCACCCGGGAAGGCTGGAGCCGGGCGATGACGCACCAGTCAGGAGACCTGCCGGCAAACAACTACCAACCGGCGGGGTGTCCGGGATGGCCATCACCACCTTGCGCAGCACGCCTGCGCCGGGTGCTGCCCTGCCTGCGCGCGGGGCTGCGATGCCTGTCTGTACGTACCCTTCCACGTACTGTCCGATAGGAGATCGCCCCACCATGCTGCCCCGTTTCGTCACCCTGCTCGCGGGCCTCGCCCTGACTGGCCTGGCCCAGGCCGCCGTGACTCACTATCCGCTGACGATCGACAACTGCGGCATGTCGCAGACCTTCCAGCACGCCCCCGAGCGTGCCGTTACCATCGGCCAGGCCGGCACCGAAATGCTCTACGCCCTGGGCCTGGGCGACAAGCTGGTCGGCACCTCGCTGTGGTTCAACAATGTGCTGCCCGAGTACCAGGCGCTGAACGCCAAGGTCGAGCGCCTGGCCGACAACGATCCCAGCTTCGAGTCGGTAATCGCCAAGCGCCCGCAGCTGTTGGCCGTGCAGTTCGAATGGATGGTCGGCGCCCAAGGGGTGGTTGGCACCCGCGAGCAGTTCCACGAACTGCAGATCCCTACCTACCTGCTGCCGTCGGACTGCGAAGGCAAGGACAACCTGGTCGGTGCCGACGGCACCCGCCTGCAGCCATTCCAGGTCGGCAGCATCTACAAGAGCGTCAGCCAGCTCGCCGAGATCTTCGATGTCCAGGACCGCGGCGCCGCCCTCAATGCTGATCTCAAGGGCCGCCTGGACAGTGCCAAGGAACGCCTGGCCGGCGAAGACCTGAGCCAGACCTCGGCGCTGTTCTGGTTCTCCAGCGCCGACCTGGACATCGACCCTTACGTCGCCGGCCGCAAAGGCGTGGCCGACTACATGCTGCAGACCCTGGGTGTGCGCAACGTGGTCCAATCCAACGAGGAATGGCCGAGCGTGGGCTGGGAAACCCTGGCCAAGGCCAACCCGACCTGGCTGATCATCGCCCGCATGGACCGTCGCCGCTTCCCGGCCGACGACTTCGAGAAGAAGCTGGAATTCCTGCGCAACGACGCGGTGACCCAGAACATGGAAGCGGTGAAGCACAACCGCATCATCGTCCTCGACGCCGATGCCATGCAGGCCGGCATCCGTCTGTTCCGAGGCCTCGAGACCCTGTCTGAAGCCTTCGCCTCTGGTAAAGCGCCACAACCATGATGCGCCTGCTGCCCCTCTGCGTCCTGGCCCTGGCCGCCCTGGTGGTGGCCTTGCTGGCCGGCATCGCCATCGGCGAGGCCAGCGTGTCGCCCACGGTGGTCTACCAGGTGCTGGCCAACCAGCTGTGGCAGGCCGGCCATCCGGTCGACCCGATCGATGCCGGCATCGTCTGGAACTACCGCCTGACCCGCACCCTGGTCGCCGCCGCCTGTGGCGCCGGCCTGGCGACCTGCGGGGTGATCCTGCAGGCGTTGCTACGCAACCCGCTGGCCGAACCCTATCTGCTCGGCCTGTCGGCCGGTGCCTCGACCGGCGCGGTGCTGGTAGCCCTGCTGGGCCTCGGCGCGGGTGCCCTGAGCCTGTCTGGCGGTGCCTTCGTCGGGGCCCTGGCGGCCTTTGCGCTGGTCCTGCTGCTGGCCCGCGCCAGCGGCCCCACCCGCCACAACGCCCAGGTGATCCTGGCTGGTATCGCCGGCTCGCAACTGTTCAATGCCTTGACAGCTTTCCTCATTACCAAATCGGCCAGTGCCGAGCAGGCGCGCGGCATCCTCTTCTGGCTGCTGGGCAACCTCAGCGGCGTGCGCTGGCCCTCGGTGTGGCTGGCCGTGCCGGTCGCCGTGGTGGGCCTGGCCGTGTGCCTGTGGCATCGGCGTGCGCTGGATGCCTTCACCTTCGGCGTCGACTCGGCCGCCTCGCTGGGTATCCCAGTGCGTCGCGTACAGCTGTTGCTGATCACCTGCGCAGCGTTGGTCACCGCGGTGATGGTGTCGATCGTCGGCGCCATCGGGTTCGTCGGCCTGGTCATTCCCCATGCCTTGCGCCTGCTGCTCGGTGGCAGCCACAGCCGGCTGCTGCCGGCCAGCGCGCTGGGGGGTGCGCTGTTTCTGATCACCGCCGATATCCTCTCGCGCATGCTGATCCCCGGCCAGGTGGTCCCGGTCGGTGTGGTCACCGCGCTGATCGGCGCGCCGGTGTTCGCACTGATTCTGGTCAGCCGCAGGAGCCAACGATGACCGCCATGACAGCGCCCCTGCAGGCCACACTGCTCAGTTGCCAGGGCCTGGGCTTTCGCGTGCGCGACACCCAGCTTTTGTATGACATCAACCTTGCCGTGATTCCCAGGGAGACCCTCGGCATCGTCGGCCCCAACGGCTCGGGCAAGTCGACCTTGCTCAAGCTCCTGGCCGGCTTGCGCGCGCCCAGCAGTGGCCGCGTGCAGCTGCTCGAGCAACCGCTGGCGCGCCAGCCGAGGCGGCAGATTGCCCAGACCCTGGCCCTGGTGGAACAGCACGCCGATACCCATGATGCCATCAGCGTGTTCGACGCCGTGGCCTTGGGTCGTACGCCCTGGCTGTCGGCACTGGCGCCGTTTTCTGCCGAGGACACCGCCATCGTCGACCAGGCCCTGGCCGACGTCGATGCCCTGCACCTGCGCCAACGCCACTGGAACAGCCTGTCCGGCGGTGAACGCCAGCGCGTGCACATCGCCCGCGCCCTGGCCCAGCGCCCGCGGCTGCTATTGCTCGACGAACCGACCAACCACCTGGACATCCAGCATCAGCTGAGCCTGCTACATCGCGTGCAAGCCTTGCCGGTGACCACCCTGATCGCCCTGCACGACCTCAACCAGGCGCTGACCTGCGACCGTCTTGCCGTGCTCGACCGTGGCCGCCTGGTGGCTCTTGGCAAGCCCCAGGACGTGCTCACGCCCGAGCGCCTGTTGAGCACCTTTGGCGTGCATGCCCATTACCTCACCGATCCCTTCGACGGCGCGCGCATCCTGCGTTTTCGCGCCCCCTGAGCCTGGAAGCTTTGACCATGCTGTTGCCTCCCCTTGCCTTGCTGCTGTCCGCCACCCTGCTCGCCCCGGCCGCCTGGGCCGAAGTCCATGAAGTGAAAATGCTCAACCGGGGCACCGCCGGGGCCATGGTCTTCGAGCCGGACCACCTGCGCATCGCCCCCGGCGACAGCGTGCGCTTCCTGCCGACCCAGAGCGGGCATAACGCCGCCAGCCTGCCAGCGTTGTGGCCGGCCGGCGCCGAGGCATTCAAGGGCAAGATTAACCAGATCCTGGAGCAGACCTTCACCGCGCCTGGCCTGTACGGCATCCAGTGCATCCCGCACCTGGCCATGGGCATGGTCATGTTGATTCAGGTCGGTGAGCCGGCCAATGCTGCGACCGTGCCCGCCACCCTGCCAGCCCGCGCCCATGAGCGCTTCGTCGCCCAGCTCAAGCAACTGGAGGCCGGCCAATGAGCTTCTCCTCGCAGCGCTCCGTCCTGCTGCTTGCCCTGCTCGGCGCCAGCCCCCTGGCCCAGGCCGACTCTGCCCAGTCGCAGGCCAAAGGCTTGGTCGAAGACAGCAGCTGGAGCCTGCTCAACCGCAGCGTCTTCGACCAGCGCGACTACCGCCATGGCGCCAGCAACAGCGGCGCACGCAACGCCTACAAGCCGCGCAGTGAACGCAACGGCAAGGCCGAGGAATGGGCCTACGGCCTGATGGGAACCTTCCAGTCCGGCTTCACCCAAGGCCTGATCGGCGTGGGTGTCGATGCCCACGCCTACCTCGGCGTGCAGCTCGACAGCGGCGGTGGCCGTGCGGGCAAGGCGCGCCTGCTCGGGCTGGACAACGATGGCCACCCGAAGAACGAATACAGCCGCGCTGGTGCCGCGCTCAAGCTGCGCCTGTCCAACACCGTGCTGTCCTACGGCGAGCAACGTGTGAAGACGCCGGTGTTCAGCTCCTCCGACAGCCGCCTGCTGCCCGAGACCGCCACTGGCTTCTTCCTCAGCAGCAATGAGATCGACACGCTCAGGCTGGTGGCCGGCCACTTCAACGAAAGCACCGACCGCAACGCGTCAAGCCACGACCGAGGCTTCGTGGTCAACTACTCCAACGGCCGCCAGGGCGACAGCTTCGACCTCGCGGGCGCGGTATACAGCCCCAGCAGCAACTTCAGCGCTAGCCTCTACACCTCGCGTTACCAAGACACCTGGAACCAGCACTATCTGGGCAGCACCTTCACCCACGCTATCGACGACCAGCGTGGCCTTACCCTCGATCTCAACCTGTACCGCACCACCGACACCGGCAGAGCGCTGTCCGGGCGTATCGACAACACCACCTGGAGCCTGGTCTCACGTTACAACCAAGGCCCGCACGGCTTCAGCCTCGGCTACCAGGAGGTGGACGGCAACACGCCCTTCGACTATGTCACCCGCGGCGCCATCTTCATCGGCAACGCCGTGCAGATGTCCGACTTCAACGCCCCCAACGAAAAGTCCTGGCAGGCCCGCTATGACCTCAATATGGGCGCCTTCGGCTTGCCCGGCCTTAATCTCACGGCCTTGTACGTGCGGGGTTTCGACATCGACGGCAGCCACGTCGACGCCAACGGCGGCTACGCCTACCTTGGCTATGGCAAAGGCGGCAAGCACTGGGAGCGCGACCTCGAAGCCCGGTACGTGGTGCAGAGCGGCAGAGCCAAAGGCACCACCTTCTCCGTGCGGCACAATGTGCATCGGGGCAATACCGCGCAGGCGGAGCTCGATGGGGATCAGATCAGGTTGGCGGTGGAGTATCCGCTGACTGGGGGGTTCTGACGGTTGCGGGGGCAAATGCAAGCCTGCAGCGGGATTCAGGAAGATTCAGCGGGGCTCATTGTCATACTCATCATAAAGATAAAGGCTTGTTTGACCCTCTACCCCCACTTCCCGCTGACCGGGAGGCTGACGGCCGCGGGGCACTGCTCAACCAGACGCACACGCCGTCTTCCAATTTGAAATTGGAGATGGCGCGCTGCCGAAAACGGCCGCACAGCATCGTCGGAATAGTAAGTGCTATTACCACCACGCCGATAAAGTGAAGCTCAGTCATTAGCCCCCTCAAAAGCGCCATGCATTTTATAAAATGTCAATGCGTTTGCGACAGGCTCCAGCCTAACCCGAAGGCTTGCCGCTATTCATCAGATATCACGCCTGGCTCGCCCCCTCAACCGCCCCCAATTAATTCGCGGCCAATTAACCACATAGTGCGTGGGCATTAGCACAAACCCATGTATAAAGACCAATACCAAAGACCCCCACCCTACTAATGGGTGCTCCTCAGCCAAGCCCGGGGAGTGATAGATAAAAAAGTAAAGATCGAATCGCACACTCTGCATGTAAGCCGCCGCAAACACCAGCGATATGCAGGCGCCCAAAGATGTCCTACTCATTAGGCCCTCATAGCCAGACCACTTGAACTTGATCCAAGCCGAGGCTGCCAGCGTCGTTATTGCTACTGCAACGAAAAGAAGCTCAATCATTCATCAGCCCCAGCAGCGTCATGGAGTTGCTTGAGGGTAATCAAATTGGCGGCAGCCTCCAACCTCAGGGCATTAATACCCATCGTTTCATAGAATCGCCAGTAATCGGTCCGAACATAGCGAAATAATCTCCACGCATCAGGCTTCAGCACTAGACGTGTCATGCCGAAAACGGACAGTCCTACGTCAATTCCGGTGGTGGGCGAAGGACAACACCAGTATTTCGTCCCGGTGCCCAGCTTGGCAGCGATTGCCAATGGAGTCCTGGGTCGAGCAGCCCGCGGAGATCAAGCCTTGCTTGTTGCCGGTGATGGACAAGTAACCGTGATAGGCCATGCTACTCACTCCCTGTAGGTGGAGGTCGAACGCTATGGCACCGGTGCTGGGGATGTATGCAGGACGTTTCCGAAAATTATCCGGTGAAGTTGTGCTGTGAATGCGCTACGCAGGCGCGTAAGGAAGATAGGCTCAGACGCATTGCGGCCTATTCTGCGCCCAACTGCGTGGACTCAAGCGGGCTGGACGAACGCCTATAGCCACGGCGCGGCATTGAAGATCTTCCTCAGCTGTTGAGCCACAGCTGCATGTGCGTCGTCTGCCACAGGGGATCTGCCTCGACAGCCACGATCTCGAATCCCTGCTTCTCCCAGAAGGTAATCGCCCCCGGCAGAAAGGGGTGAGTATGCAGGTACAGGCACTCCACCCCCTCCCCCTGGGCCTGCTCCCGCAGTGCCGCGAACAACCGCGCCGCCAGTCCGCCGCGGCGGTACTGCGGCAACACGAACAACCGCACCACCTCCACCACCCGGCTCTGCCGATACTCGAGCTGCGCGAAACGATGGTTGTAGGGCAGATAGCCGATCACCGCAACGAGCCGCCCTTCGTCCCAGGCCGCCAGAAAGCAGCCGGGACCGTCTACATAAACGTCACGAAAACGCGCCAGGTCGTCGGGGATGGGTGCGCTGGCGAGCATTGGGAACAGCTCGCCGCGAGCGGCGTTGATGAAGCTGACGACCGCGTCGATCTCATCAGGGTTGACGGGGGACAGGGCTGGGCTGGTCATGCAATCTCGGAGTGGGTCAAGGTTTGCGGTCGCCAGTTCACCACATCGTGCGCCCCAGTGCACGTCGCAAGCGCGCTAAACCCAGGCCTTACCGGTGACACTGCAACGAGCTAGGCTCAGAAGTCCCCTCATCAGCGCACTCCCCTGCTGGTGCTTGCCCCATGCCTTTGGCCAACCGCTCAAAGGCCATCTCGATCTGAACCCGTTTGAGGTAGCGGCGAATCCGGATATCCCGTGACTGCGCCGTCTGGATGCCATCGAGCACCACGCTCACCAGCACGGTCAGGCACGCCACGACCCAGATGTACCACAGGCCTTGGTTCGCCCAGTGGGGCATCACTTGCAGATAATTGATGAACATCCCGCCGAGCACCGTGAGCAAACTGACGGTGACAACGTGCTGGCTGATCAGAAACGGCTTCGAGGGCGGCGCGAGCGTTTCCGAGTAGTCCGCAATCGCCTGCAACTGCTCGCAACTGTAGCCGATTTGGGTAATGCGCTGCTTGAACAGGGCATAAGCCAAAAAATCGATCCGCTTGGTGAACGGCTGCCGGTCGATAGCGTATTGCGCATACTCATCGGCATACCGTCGCGCAGCGATACGGTCCATGGATTTGAAGCACAACAGCATGAGCATCGCGACAGCCCAGAGGCAGACTATCGGCCAGACCGGAATCTCGACCCGATACAGGGACCCGGCAACGCAGATCATAAGTACAAAGATCGCCGCGAGCGGCAGCAATTCCCGCTTTGGGCCTTCGCGCCAGAGCTTGAGCGGGCTCAGTGCTCGATTAGCGTTTATATAGGACTGGGTAACGTTGGCCCATTGATGATGCATTCGTCTTCCTCTCTCTATCGTCAGATCAGCTCACCGAAATCTGGCTTGTGGAGTGCTGGTGATCGCCAGTAGTTGGAAGTCGAACACTATGGCATCGCTGGTCGAAAAGTCTGCAGGACGTTTCCGAAAACTCTGCTTGGCTGAGTTGTTTCTCCTCTATCCAGACCCAGGACGCTCGTACAGATGCCATGCTAATACCTGCTTGAAACTGATCCCCACCCCCGCTAACTTCCCCACGTCGCTGTCAATCCAGCGACGGGCGTCGCAGCCCGCAAATGCAAAAGACGCTAAGCGCCAGCCCATCACATTGCAGGCGCTTATTTTCGCCTGCTTTCTGTGCAATGGCGGCTGTGCGTGGGAGACCTTCGGGTCTGCCGGGTTTCCTTTTGCCTCGGTCCGCGATCCCGCGTACAGCTGCCACCCCAGGAGCACTCGCTCAAACGCCTTGCCTTCGCTATGGAGATGGGCCGGCTTATGCTGTTCTGATTCAACCTCGACTACTGCGGCGCTCGCCGCCACCCTCACCCCAGCCCTCTCCCTGAGGGAGAGGGCGCAGATCGTGCTGCATCGTCTTAAGGGATCGATCTCACGCCTCCGTCGACCTTGCCTGAGCGTAATACCGCTGTGAACCGCCTCATGGCGGGCAAGGTCAACACACTGCGTACTCGAACGCGTAGCACTCCAAGCCGTTCGTAGAATCACGACAACGATGACATACACATCCGTATGCTTATTACGTATTTGGTATGTACGACGAGTTGCCCACCCACTTCCAGGCACACTTCAGTTCGGGGAGAACGACATGACTTACCACGACTTGGTCATCGCTAAGGCCACGGACACAGACCTGGATGGCATCCTTGAACTACAGGCCATGAACCAAGCCAATCGCGGCGGTGCGCTCGCTTCCAGTTTGCCGCGCGAGCGCATCCTGGCGATGATGCGGGCCATGCCACTGATCGTGGCGCGTGAGGGCGCGCAGGTGGTGGGCTTCCTGCTGACTGCGCCGCGCGAGATGAATATTGATTTCCCCTTGGTCAAGGCCATGCTCGATGCCTATCCAGGGTCGCCCGACACCTATATCTATGGCCCGATCTGCGTCACCCAGGAGGAGCGCGGTCACGGCTTGGCGCAAGAAATGTTCGACCACCTGCGCCGTCTGGAGCCAGGCCGGGAAGGCATCCTGTTCGTCGGCAAGGACAATGAGGCTTCGATGCACGCGCACCTGAAAATGGGCATGCAGCAGGTCGCGACCTTCGAGCATGACGGCCACGCGTTCGCGGTGTTCTCGTTCAGGGGCTAAGCGGGCGGTGGCTCAGGCGAGGCGCTCCAGCAACTCGGCGAGGTCCTGGGGCCAGACGGTTTCCGTCGTCCGCCTTAGCGCTTCGACGGACCACCAGCGGTGCTCGGCCAACACCTGCACCTCCAGGGGCGTCCAATGTTCTTTCGATAATGCGTGTTCGCCGACACGGACCACGTAGAAGCGCTCCACGGCCCACACCCACTCGCCACTGGGCAGCTGCATTTCGAACGTCCGCTGCGTCACGGACTGGCCGACGCTGTCGACGCGAATGCCGGTCTCCTCCCAGAGCTCGCGTATCGCCGCCTGCTCGAAACGCTCGCCCGCCTCCACTCCACCCCCCGGCGTGGCCCAGCAATCGGTGCCGGCGAGCGGCCCATCGCGGTGCAGGAAGCGAAACAGCAAGACTTGTTGCTGCTCATTGATCACCAGCAATCTGGCCGAGGGGCGCTCGCGCATGGGTGGCTCCTTCACCTGTAGTTGAGGAACAAACGTACAGCCTTCCTGGCAAAGGCATCCAGACTTCCCCACACAGGCATTATGATAGCTATTCCAGGGCACCTTTGGGCCTGGGCAGAAGTCTCAACAGCAGCTCATCTTCCAATTGATCAGTCAAGGTCTCACCCATGCCAGCTTTTGCCAAAGCCCTGTTGCCCTTGTTTCTAGCCGGCGCGCTGGTGGCGTGCGATCAGCAGGAAAGCCGCGACGAGAAGATCCTCGCCAACCTGCCGATCCAGGAAGCCTACGACAACAACGTCGACAAGATCGCCACCCTGTTGGAACAGCAACATCCCAAGGTGCCGAAGGAAAAGATCAAGGAAGTGCTACGTCGGCACCTGACGGTCGAGGATCAGCACCGTGACCTGTTCAAGCTCTACAGCGAGAAGAACTTCAACGACGCCGAGTTCGACCTCATCGTCGAGGCCACCCACGACCCGGTCAAGGCGCGTGACATGAACAGCACCGAGGAAGGCAAGCGACTGGGCAAGAAGCTTACCTCGCTGATGATCGAAAGCGCCGAGGATGGGAAAGTCCAGGCATTGGCGACCGAGAGGATGCAGCAGGTGGAAAAAGAACTTGCCGAGTTGGAGAAGGGTAGCTCTTGAAGCCAGGCGGATATCGTCCGTTCGCGGGCTACGTTGTCGCGCAGAGAACAGAGCCTGCAAGCGCGGCATATACTCTATGAGAGTCCACCCAGCCCGCTGGGCTGCGCTGTCGCGCAGAGAACAAAGCCTGCAAGCGCGGCGCAATATTCTGTGGGAGCGGGCTTGCCCGCTCCCACACCGACCGCGGTGGCCCTACATGCTCTATGCGGCAGCTGAGCCTGCAAGGCTGAGCGGCTTCTTCAGTTTCAACGTCGACCGCCGAGGCTGCGGACACCTATTCCCTGCGGGGGCTGAACCTGTGAGCACCTCTCCTTACCCTGCCCTCGGCAACTGCGTGCGCAAAAAGTCCATCAACGCCTGCGCCGCTGGCGACAGGCTCCGCCCCTTGCGCGTCAGCATGCCGATCTGCCGCTCGACCTTGGGCTCGGCCAGGGGCAGGAACGCCAGGCGTTCGTTCTCCAGCGGAAACGCCAGGTAAGGCAAGGTGCTGATGCCCACGCCCTCTTCCAGCATGGCGATCAGCGAAATCATGTTGGAGACGAACAGGCGGCTGTGCTCCAGCAAACCCTCGGCTTCAGTGCCCTCAAGCAGGCGCGAGGTGCCGTTGCGGATCATCGGCAGGCCCTGCAGGCGCGACCAGTGCAAGGGTTCGCCGGCCTGCACCAAGGGGTGGTCGATCCGGCACACCACGCCCATCTGGTCGTGGAGGATGGGCGCGAATTCGATGTGTTCATCGGCCATCCACATGCTGCTGATACCGAAGTCCACTTGTCCTTGGACCAGCAGCTGCTGGACGCTGTCGGCGGTGCCATCCTGGATGCTGATCTGCATGTTCGGGTGCTCGATCACGAAACGCCCCAGCGGTCCGGGCAGCAGCCGGCTGGCCACCGAGGGCACGGTGGCGATGCTGACCTGGCCGATCTCGTGGCGGGCCAGCAAGGTGGTCTCACGGGCAATGCGGTCGTGGTGCTCGACCAGGCCGCGGAACAGCGGCAGGCAATGCTCGCCGAAGGGCGTCAGCTCGACTCGTCCGCCGCCCTTCTCGATCAGCGCCTGGCCGAGCTTCTGCTCCAACTCGCGCACCGCCAGCGACACTGCCGGCTGGGTACGGTAGGCCTGGCGGGCCGCGCCCTGAAAGCTCTTGAGCTCGGCTACCAGCAGAAAGTAGCGCAGTTGGGCGATCTTCAACTCCGGCAGCATGGTTAGTTTTCCTTATCGAATCATTTTTTTTATTAATTTTTATTTGCGTCATATTGCTCGCAAGATGAGAGGCAGGCAAACGGAGGCTTCTCAATGTCACTCAATACTTACAAGAACTTCATCGATGGCCGCTGGTGCGAGGGTCAGGCCACCCTGGCCAACCACAGCCCCTCGGACATCGGCGACCTGATCGGCGAATATCACCAGGCCAGCGCCGAACAGGCCGTGCAGGCCATCCAGGCAGCGCGCATTGCGCAACCGCTGTGGGCCGCCACCGGCCTCGAGGCCCGCCAGCAAGTGCTGATGGCCATCGGCGACGAGCTGATCGCGCGCAAGGAGGAACTCGGCCAGCTGCTGTCACGCGAAGAAGGCAAGCCGCTGGCCGAAGGCATCGGCGAGGTCAACCGCAGCGGCCAGTTCTTCCACTACTACGCCGCCGAAGTGCTGCGTCAGATGGGTGAAACCGCCGCCTCCGTGCGCCCCGGCATCGACATCGAAGTGCACCGCGAACCCGTCGGCGTGGTCGCCATCATCACCCCCTGGAACTTCCCCATGGCCACCGCCGCCTGGAAGATCGCTCCAGCCCTGGCCTTCGGTAATGCCGTGGTGTTCAAGCCGGCCAACCTGGTGCCAGCCAGCGCCTGGGCGCTGACCGAGATCATCAGCCGCCAGGGCCTGCCCGACGGTACCTTCAACCTGGTCATGGGCAGTGGCGCCAGCGTCGGTGACACCCTGGCGCACTCGGCCGACATCGATGCCCTGACCTTCACCGGCTCGCTCGCCACCGGCCGGCGGGTCGCCGTTGCCACCGCCGGCAACCTGGTGCGCTGCCAGCTGGAGATGGGCAGCAAGAATGCCCTGGTGGTGATGGATGACGCCGATCTGGAGGTGGCGGTGGAGTGCGCACTCAACGGCGCGTTCTTCGGCACCGGGCAGAAGTGCACGGCGTCCTCTCGGCTGATCGTCTGCGAGGCCATCCATGACCGCTTTGTCGAGGCCCTGCGCGCGCGCATGCGCCAGCTCAAGGTCGGCCACGCGCTGCAGGCCGGTGTGCAGATCGGTCCAGTGGCCGAGGCCCGCCAGCTGGAACAGAACCTGGAGTACTTGCGCCTGGCTCAGGCCGAAGGCGCCACGCTGGTCGAAGGCGGCGAACGCCTGCAGCTGGAAAGCGAAGGCTATTACATGCGCCCGGCACTGTTCATCGATAGCCGCAACGACATGCGCATCAACCGCGAGGAAGTGTTCGGGCCGATCGCCTGCGTGATCCGCGTGCGCGATTTCGAGGAGGCGCTGGCGACACTCAACGACACCGAATACGGCCTCACCGCGGGCATCATCACCCAGTCGCTGCGCCATGCCAGCGCGTTCAAGCGCCGCGCCCTGACCGGCTGCGTGATGGTCAACCTGCCCACCGCCGGCACCGACTACCACGTGCCATTCGGTGGCCGCAAAGCCTCTAGCTTCGGTCCGCGCGAGCAGGGCCAGTACGCCCGCGACTTCTACACCGTGGTCAAGACCACCTACCTGCGGCCTTGAAGGAGTAGCGACCATGCACGACCTACTGATGATCGACGGCTTGCAGTACTCCAACTGGAGCCCGGAAATATTCCAGCAGATGCAGGCCGGTGGCCTGAGCGCGGTACACGCCACCATCGCCTACCACGAGACTGCGCGCGAGACCCTGTCCCGCCTCGGTGAATGGAACCGCCGCTTCGAGTCCTGGCCCGACCTGATCCGCCCAGTGCGTTCGGCCAGCGACATCCGTCTGGCCCACCAGGAAGGACGGGTGGGCATTTTCTTCGGCTTCCAGAATTGTTCGCCGATCGAGGACGACATTGCCCTGGTGGAAGTCTTCCGTCAGTTGGGCGTATTCGTCATGCAGCTGACCTATAACAACCAGAGCCTGCTGGCCAGCGGCTGCTATGAGCGCGAAGACAATGGCATCAGCCGCTTCGGCCGCCAGGTCATCGCCGAGATGAACCGGGTTGGCATGCTCATCGACATGTCGCACAGCGCCGAGCGCAGCACCCTGGAAGCCATCGAGCTGTCGAGCCGGCCGGTGATCGTCTCCCACGCCAACCCGTCGAGCTTCCACGCCGCCAAGCGCAACAAGTCGGACGCGGTGCTGCGCAGCATCGCCGAATCCGGTGGCCTGCTCGGCTTCAGTACCTACCCCTTCCACCTCAAGGGCGCCTCGGCCTGCAGCCTGGAAAGCTTCTGCGACATGATCGCCCGCACCGCCGACCTGATGGGCGTGGAGCATATCGGCATCGGCACCGACCTGTGCCAGTCGCAGCCGCTCGCGGTGCTTGAATGGATGCGCAACGGCCGCTGGAGCAAGGACAAGGACTATGGCGAAGGCTCGAAGGACAACGCCAACTGGCCCGACCCCTTGCAGTGGTTCCGCGACAGCCGCGACTTCCCCAACATCGCCCAGGGCCTGCGTGCCCGCGGCTTTGCCGAAGAGGACGTGGCCAGGATCATGGGACTGAACTGGCTGCGCCTGCTGGAAACCGCCACCACGGCGCAGGCCTGAGCCATCCCCGCACGGACAGCATGACAATAAAAACAATCGCTGGTCTCTGGAGGTTTCATGAAAAACCCAACCACCCTGCCCGTCGATGGCCAGGCCATGAGCCTACCCTCGGCGCGGGAGATCGATTGGCCGCTGTTTCTGATCAGCGGCGGTTTCCTGGCGGCGTTCCTGGTCGCCGCGCTGATCGACATCGACGCCGTGTCGGCGCTGGTCAACACCCTGTTCGCCTGGTCGACCAAGGCCTTCGGCCTGTACTGGCAGGTGCTGATGCTGGCGACCTTCGCGGTCAGCCTCGGCATCGGCTTCTCGAAATGCGGACGCGTGCGCCTGGGCGGCATCGAGCAGCGCCCGGACATCAGCACCTTCAACTGGATCGCGGTGATCATGTGCGCCTTGCTGGCCGGCGGCGGCGCCTTCTGGGCGGCGGCCGAACCGCTGATGCACTTCGCCAGCCCACCACCGTTCTTTGCCGGCGTGCAAGCGCATAGCGAAGCGGCGGCCATCGCGGCGCTGGCCCAGTCCTTCGTGCACTGGGGCTTCCTGGCCTGGGCGGTGCTCGGCAGCCTGCTGGCCATCGTGCTGATGCACCTGCACTACGACAAGGGCCTGCCGCTGGCGCCGCGCACCCTGCTCTACCCGCTGTTCGGCGAGCGCGCCCTCAAGGGCCCGATCGGCATCTTCGCCGACGCGGCCTCGATCATCGCGGTGGTCGCTGGCACCATCGGTCCCATCGGCTTCCTCGGCCTGCAAATCAGCAGTGCGCTGCACTCGGTGTGGGGCGTGCCCAACGGTATCCTGACCCAGTCGATCACCATCGTCCTGGTCACGTTGATGTACACCACCTCTTGCCTGGTAGGGCTCAAGGGCATCCGTTTCGTCAGCGAGATCAACGTCTGGCTGATGCTCGGCCTGGCCGCGTTCATGGTGGTGTTCGGGCCGACGCTGTTCATTCTCGGCGGCTTCCCCTCGGCCTTCGCCCTGCAGGTGGAACACTTCATTCCCCTGGCGATGTTCCGCGCCGACCCGAAATGGCTGGACTGGTGGACGGTGTTCTACTGGGGCTGGTTCATCGGCTATGCGCCGATGGTCGCGCTGTACGTCGCGCGCATCTCGCGGGGCCGCACCATTCGCGAGATCATCATGACGCTGTCGATCATCGCGCCGATCGTGACCATGTTCTGGTTCACCGTGGTCGGTGGCACCGGGATCGGGATGGAGTTGCAGACGCCGGGCATCGTCACCGCCCACGGCAGTCAGGCCGAAGACTTGCTGCTGGGCGTGACTCAGAACCTGCCGTTGGGTGGGCTGATCAGCGCGCTGTTCCTGTTCCTCAGCTTCATCTCGGTGGCCACCAACGGCGATGCCATGGCCTTCACCGTGGCCCTGGCGATGTCGAGCAACGACAAGCCGAAAAAGTGGCTGTGCGGCTTCTGGGCCATCGGCATGGGCCTGGCCGCCGTGGTGCTGATTACCATTGGCGCTGGCGGCGTCACTGCCTTGCAGTCCTTTATTGTCATCACCGCGGTGCCGGTGTCGCTGCTGATCCTCCCGGCACTCTGGGATGCGGTGCGCATCGCTCGGCACATGGCCCGCGAGCAAGGCGTCTGATCATGTTGTGTTCAGGAATAACAACAATGTCCAAGCAAGCGTTTGACGAGGTCGCGCTGCGTCCCGCCAGCCAGGTCATGGACCTGGCCCGGCTGGGCAGCCACTTCCAGAGTCCCCTGAGTTTCGTGCGCGGCGCCATGCGCCGGATGATGAACCAGCGCTGGCGCATCCAGCGCAGCCGCTTCACGTTGGATGCCAATGGCTTCGGCACGGTCATCTACCGCATCGACACGCCCACGGCGCACTATCACTGCGTGATCTTCTCGGCCTACCTGCCGCCGGAGAAACGCAGCGACCGGGTCATCGCCGACCAATGGGACGTGAGCTTCGTCCTGGTGGCCGGGGATGTCGATGAGGCCCTGCTGGCCGACCTGCAGCGCAATGTGCCGCTGCAGGAGGCCGGCCGCTTCGATGCCCGTGTCCTGGTGCTGTCGCGCGCCAACCGCAGCCTGCGCAACTTCGAGCGCTTCCTCGCGGCACTGGCCGAGGGTAACCAGCCTGACCCGCGCCACCTCGCCGAAGTCGGCTACCTGTACCGCACCACCGCCGTGTACGGCAACGGCAAGTTCGGCATTGCCGACTTCGGCTGCCTGCAAGGCAGCGCGGATTTCAGCCAGCCTTTCAGCGCGCAGATGTTCGCCGTGTACCTGCTGCGCCACTTCTGCATCGAGCAGATCGAGCACATGGCGCGGGCGCGCGACCCCCAGCGCGCGGTGCAATTGGACCCGGCCCTGCAACGTTACCTGGGCATCGGCAACGCCACCGGCTTAGGGATGGCGCCCTTCCTGCTCAACCACCCGCAGTTGATCAACCAATGGATCTGGGCGCGCGAAACCGCCTTCGCCCAAGTGCTGGCGCAAACGGCAGGTCCGGCGCAGCTGCAGCGCTTGCAGCAGTTGCTAGAACGCGCTCGCCAGCACCTGCAGCAGAGCGTGACCGAAGACCAGCGCCAGCACGCTCAGGACCAGCAGACCCTGGCCGACCTGGCGCCGCTGGCTGACTGGCTCGCCCGCCAGCCCTCCGGCGCCGACCTTTGGGCACGCCTGCGGGCCTGGAGCGAAGCGCACGCGAGCGTCGGTTGCCAGGAGTTGCTGGTCAGCCTGATGCTGGAGCTGTACCCCGAACAGGTGACGCCGCTGGCCGAGCAGATGGGGGTGGTCGAAGGTTGGCGCCTGGATGCGCAGATGCCCCTGGCGCAGCTGCGCGAGCTGATCGAACGCCAGTATGGTTGGGCCCTGGCCTACGACTTCAGCGGCGCCGACGCCGAACACTTTTTCTGGTACCGCTCCGCGGAAAAGGAGGAGCCGCGCCTGGGCATGCGGGCCGAGGAACCTGGCGCCGACAAGGAGATGCAGCTGGGCATCGCGCGCAACATCCAGCGTTGCCATGCCGCGCTGCTGGATTACCTGGATGCCCACCCGGGCGACCTGACCGCGCACTTCCTCATCGCCCAGCCCGCATTCAAGGGCACGGTGCGCCGTTTGCAAGGCATGGGGCAATGCGCCTATGGCGAGATCCGCGCCAACCTGCTGGCCCGCGACATGCTGCCGATCCACCTGCTGCGCTGCAAGCTGGCGTTCTTCGGCGCGGGCAAGTTCGACCCCAAATCCAGCCGCTGGGTGCGCATCACCCTGTTCCAGGGCGCACCGCTGGTGAGCGAGATCGGCCAGCCATTCGCCGACGACTGGAACTTTGCGGTCATGCCGAACGGAGCACAGTGAACATGCGCGTATCCCTCAACGAGATTCAAGTGATGTGCCGCAAGGCCTTCGAAGGCATGGGCTTTGCCAGCGGCGATTGCGAGGATGCCGCCGACCTGGTCGGCTGGCTGCAGCTGCAAGGCCTGGACGGTGTCGGGGCGCTGGAAAAAGCCCTGGACTATCTGGGCAACGAAGCCGACCAACCCTTCGCCCTGTGCTACGAGGACAGTGCCCTGCTGGTGATCGACGCCAGGGGCCAGAGCGTGCTGCGCTGCGCCGCCACCGCGGTCGAGCTGGCCCTGGGCAAGGCACTGCACACGGGGCAGGCCATCTTGCGCATCCGTGACTGCCACAATCGCCTGCTGCTGCTCGGCTACCTGGGCCGCGCGGCCGAGCTGGGGCTGCAGGTGCAGGTACGCTGGCGCGATGCCCGCCAGGCGCATAGCGCCTGTTTCGCCGCGGGTAGCAGCCGGCCGGATGTGCAGGTCCAAGCCCTGCCAGTGCCCGATCAAGGCAATGAGCAAAGCATCACCGTCGCGTTCAGCCGCCCGGCCACGCAGGCCGTCACCATCGTCTCGGCACATGCGACGCTCGAGCACGGCTTTACCGTCAGCGAACGGACCTGGCAGCGGCTCAGGCAGCTGGCCGAGCACGTCCTGGTTGAAAGCACCGAAGCCTCGCGTCAACGCGGAGCCGGTGGCGGTAGCGATGCCGACTGACAAACCCTCCCGTTCCCCCTGGAAGCAACCCATGAAATACGCCATCAAGACTGAGCTGTTCGCCGCCAAGGCGCCCCTGGAATGGGCGGTGGTCGGCAACGGCACGCTGTACACCGCGCAGATCCCCATTGATGCTCAAGGCCAGGTAGTCGCGGGTGGCATCGAAGCCCAGGCGCGCCAGACCCTCGATAACCTGCGCCACACCCTGGAGGCGGCGGGCAGCACACTGGACGCCGTCACCCAGGTGCTGATCTACGTCACGGATCGCAGCTACCTGGCCACGGTCAACGCCGTGTATGCCGAGTATTTCCAGGCGCCCTTCCCCAACCGCGCAGCCGTGGTGGTGGCCGGCCTCGCGCGCGAAGAGATGCTGGTGGAGCTGGTGGTCTATGCCTGCCTGGTGGATGCGGGGGTTGAGCAGCAGCGCCAAATGAGCGCTATCTAGGCATGCAAACGCCTTGTAGGAGATCGCCCAGCCCGCTGGGCTGCGCTGTCGCGCAGAGAACAAGGCTTGCAAGCGCGGCTCACCACCCTGTAGGAGCTGGCTTGTCCTGCGCTCGGCTGCGAAGCGGCCGTAAAGCCAGCCATCTCGATCTGTCTGGTGCAGCGCGGTTACAGGGGGTGCGACCGCTGCGCGGTCGATCGCGGCGGGCGGGCTCCTATAGAACAAAATTTATCTTACTGATTTAATTATGGTTTTCCAGGCGCTGCTAACCCTGTGGGAGCGGGTCTTGCCCGCGAACACCGGCGAAGCCGGTGCCATACACCGCGGTGCC
>Ga0160433_100084_pt1 | contig 97731 bp, 79 predicted proteins | sample HID1972K_E0MG_FD_108235 | JGI IMG/M metagenome (GOLD analysis project Ga0160433, IMG submission 108235) | Enriched pill bug-associated microbial communities from UW Madison campus, WI, USA - HID1972K_E0 MG | ecosystem: Host-associated > Arthropoda: Insects > Digestive system > Unclassified ...
TCTGAAACAACCCGAGATGCCCCAGCCCCTGCAGATACAGGCAATGTATCCGGTTACGGACAGTCAAATCATCGCCGAATATGAGCAGGTCTGGTAAAGAAACAGCAAAATAATCCAGCTTTACTTCGTCGTCTTTATGTTCTTGCCCATAGCGGATTAAATTACTGAAGATTTGCTCTGCTCCGGCTTTATCACCGAGCTTGTATCGGGCTAATCCCTGATAGAAAATTTTGTCGGGCTGCTGGTCATTGTAAAATATTGCCGCGCTGGGTTCTGATAGCCCGGCTGCTGCCTTCTGATAACAGTTTGTTGCCTTGCCCGTTTGCTCCAGCCCCTCGTAAGCTCGCCCGAGCCAGTAATAGATATCGTTTTCCCGGGCTCCGTATAACTTACCCTCTCCCAGGTTCTCGGGATAGGTCTGTGCTGCCTTCAGGCAGGGGATAGCTGACGTGTAATCAGCTCTCCATATATGCTCTTTTGCCATCCCTGAAAGACTGTAGATGTATTGTCCGGAGACCTTTCCTTCTCCCCCTTCCCAGGGATGGAATTTTCGCGATGAGATCAGCTCATGAGCCTTATGGTACAGGCCATGAAAGTTATAAAGCGCAGCAATCTCCAGGTAAACATCGTCTCTGTGTATGGCCACTTCGAGATTTTCATTTAAATAATCAAGACGTTTAGCCGGGGAATGATTCAGCCGTTTATATAACTGATCAAGTTCCATCAATACGCGACGATCACTTTTGTCCAGCGCATACGCACGTTCAAAGCATTGGAGCGCGTTCTTCTGGGTATGGAGATGGTTGAACTGAGCGATACCAAGGTTTCTCCATACCGTAGGAAAACCTGGATCTGAAGATGCTGAATGCTCCCAGACTTTTATAGCTTCATCATATTGACGTTTGTCATACCACAGGTTTCCGAGATAATAGGCGGCCTTCGCGTCATCCGGATTTACTTGCAGTGCCATTTGCAGAACCAGGATATCTTCGAGCTTGTTCGGAAAACAGTAAGCCGGGTCAGCCCGGGCACCTTTGTCAAAACAACTTTGCGCTGTTTCATTTCTACCGGCAAGCTGGTTGTAGTAACCTTTGTAATAAAGAAGCATCGGGTAACTTTGCTCTTCCGGTCTGACATAGGATAACAGCTGAGTGGCTTCTGTGTATTCGCCGCACCATGCAAGGTCGGTGGTGTATTCGATCAGGGTGTTGGCGGAACCGCGGCTTTTCTTCTGAAGTACCTTTATTGTTTCTTCTGACTGACCGTCCTGATCTAAGCTGGCCAGGCAGCGGGCCTTTTGAAAGATCAAACCGATATTGAAGGGGTCTCTTTGCAAGCCGTCTTCTGCTACTTCAAGGGCTTCGTTTAAATGGCCTGACCTCCTCAGGACGAGCGTCTTTACGACGTAGGCTTTTCCGTTCCGGGCATTCCGGTCCAGGGACCAGTCGATATGTTCAAGAGTGGACTTATGTTCTTTTCGCTGGAGGTCAATCTCAGCCAGCGAGAAAAAGGCTGCGTCTTGCCAGGCGCTGTTCCAGCTGGCTTTGCAGAAGGCTTCGTAGGCTTCATCCATCCGCCCCTGATATTTGAAGCATAGACCAAGATTATAGTATGGCTCTCCATCATAAGGGTTGGGATTTCGTTGCGTGATAGATTCGATGGCTTTTTGAAAGAATGCTTCAGATTTAATAAACTGGCCTCTGCGTAAATACCATGCTCCAAGAGCATTATTGTTTCGGATATCGCCGGAATCTCGTCTCAGAGCCTCCTGATAGTAGGAAACCGGACTGAAGGTGGCGTGCCGGTACTGCTCCAGATGCTGTCCTGTCAGAAAGAGTTGTTCACAGCTTTCTGTTTCTTCGGGTGATCTGGCTGCTTTGGCTGCCTCTGGAATGGGTCTTTCTATATCTGCTGAGGGATCGTATTTTAACAGTTCTTTCCCATTTGAATCAACAAGGCGGACGAGGAGGTCTTGTTCTCCTGCGTCGAAAGTTAACTCGAAGGCTTCTTCATACGGCTGCGAGGGTGTCAGCGACATTTCCTTCTGAATGAACGTTTCGCCCTTTACATGCACGATTAACTGAATGGTCTTTTCGCTGGTGGCGAAGATCCTGATATTCAGTCTGCGCTGTTCTAGGTCGAGACCCAGAAGCAGATCTTCGCTGGCGTTCTTGATCATTCCCAGCTCCCGGTACGGTAAAAAGTACTGGGTGAAGGACTTTTCTTCGTAAGGCATCAGCCAGCTGAAATCGGGTTGGTTGTCGGTAAAAACTCCGGTCATGAGTTCAATGTACGGTCCGTCCTCGTCTGTTAGATTGCGGTCCCAGGCCTTGCCGAAGTCGCCGCACCCCCAGGTCCATTGTTTCTTTCCGGGTGAGACATGGTGATCGGCCACGTGCAGCACTCCGGCACGGGTATCATGCTCATAGCCGCCGACAAAGTTGTATCGGGAGTTAACCGCCATGTAGGAGGTGGGCACGGGTATGTTCTTGTACCGGGATATATCGGTGCCGGGCGCGTAGTCCACTTTGTAATAGGTTCCGGTGGCTACGGGGAAGGTGGAAACGTCTCGCTTTCCGTGGTCGAATACGGCATTTACGTCGGGGGGAAATACCGACTGGTAATGGTCGTTAACGGCCACTGCGGGATTGGCCCACCACAGGAACGTCTGCGGCAGGTCGGTTCTGTTGTATAATTTGACTTTGATCTCCAGGTAGGCTTTGCCGGGGTGAAGCGTGAACCCGGCCATTCCCTTGGTTCGGAACATTTTCTCGACTTCGTTTACCCATACCGTTTTGCTGCCATCGGGATTTTCTTCTATGCTGAAATCTACCGGCTCGAAGGTACTGGGCCGGTGGTGCTGCGGCCAGTTGAACTCGATACCTCCTGAGATCCAGGGTCCGCATAAGCCTACCAGGGCCGGCTTGATCACCTGATTGTAATAGATAAAGTGCCTTTCCTTAATTTTGTCCCAGGCCATCTGCACCCTCCCTCCCAGCTCGGGAAGGATCATGATCTTAATATATTGATTTTCAATATAGACGGCCTGATAGTCTCGGTCGGTCTTTTCATCGTATATTTTTTCTATAATGGGATTCGGATATACTACGCCGCTGCTTCCCTGATAAACCCTTTTTTCAAAAAACATCGGGTTCTTATCAGGTGTACCTACTTCATACGTCGGGATAGTGATCCTTTCGGTCCAGGCGTTTACACTCGGAAAATTCATAAAGATTATTGTTAATGTGCGACGAAATTGTTCTCCAGTTCTTCAAGGGTTTGTCCCTTGGTTTCTTTGACCCTGGTTTTGATGAAAAGAAATCCGGCCAGACAGATTACAGCATACAGATAAAAGGGACCGTATGTACCCAGAATATCGGCCAGGATCGGGAAAGTGAATACCAGGACGAAATACGCTCCCCATAGGCATACGATGGCTACGGATGAGGCAAGGCCTCGTATATGGTTTGGAAATATCTCGCTGATGAGCACCCAGGTGACGGGAGCCAGCGATGTGGCATATAAGGCTATGGCGATCAACACGACAAGGCTGATCCAAATGGGCGCGGCTTGTACTTGTAGCAGTGTTGCCAGGACCAGGTAGGCCACCGCGAGACCGAGTGAACCTGCCAGCATGAGCGGTCTTCTGCCTAATTTGTCTACCTGCCACATGGCCAGCAGGGTGAACAGGGTGTTGACGATTCCGATGGCTACAGTCTCTGATAATTGTCTATCGAGATCTGCGCCTACGGATTCGAAAATGGTGGAAGTGAAATTAAAAACGACGTTAATTCCGCATAGCTGTTGAAATACAGCCAGGGTAATTCCGATCGTAATGGCCGGGCGGACAGCCTTTGAAAATACGGCTGAGAAAGTTTGCGACTGCCGGCTGTTAAAACTTTGTTTGAAATCGAAGACCGCCTTTGCTGCATAATCAGCGTTCCCTATCTTTTGCAGGATGGCGGCTGCGCGCTCTTCCCGTGCATTGGCCAACAACCATCTGGGACTTTCGGGTAAAAACACGACGCCGATCAGAAACAGGACGGAAGGTACGACGCCGAAGCCGAACATCAGCCTCCAGGCCTGGTCGCCATAGCCTGCGAGATTATAGTTAACCAGGTTGGTAATGAGTATCCCGAAAACAATGGTCAGCTGGTTGATGGCCACATTCCGCCCTCTTACGGAGGCGGGGGAAATTTCGGCTATATAAAGCGGACTCAGGATGGAGGCCATGCCCACGCCTATACCGGCAAGGAATCGCATGAGGATGAAGACATTCATCCCGGGCGATAAGGCCATGCCCAGGGAAGACAGGGCAAAGATCACTGCGGCTACCGACAGACCGGGCTTGCGTCCGTATTTTTCTGCCAGTTTTCCGGCAATCAGACAGCCGACCATACATCCGAGTCCCAGTGAGCCAGTTAAAAAGCCCTCCCAGTAGGCATTCAGATGAAACTGTTCCCGCAGGAACGGGAGTGCGCCCGAAATTACTGCGAAATCAAAGCCGAAGAGATATCCTCCCAGTGCGGAGATGAACGAAATGCCGAGGATATAGCGACTGTTATAGGTTTCTTTCATGTTATGCTTTAAAGGCTATTGAGGGCTTATTTTACTTTGTTCTTGTTGGAATTGGGTTTCAGCTCATCGGGACTGTCCTTGGTGTAGGTGTCAAACTGCTGTTTGGATGGGGTAAGAAATACATCTTCGATGACCTTGATATCAATTTCCTGTGCGGGATTGAAGTTGTCGGATTCCATGTATTTCTGCAGCGAATAAAATAACTGTTTAGCCGCAGGGTGGTCGTCTGCATCTTTGCGCAGGTCGGCGCTGCTGACCACGATTTTTCCTTTGCCTACCTTCGCCTCGTACACCAATGCCAGTCGCCGGTTCAGAAACCAGGTATCAATCGGCTGGATCAGCGGCTTAAAGCCGGCGGGGAAGTCTTCGAGTATCATCGTCTGCGCGCCGTGCTGGATGTCCCACCATTGCAGATCGCTATGATAGCTGGTTGGAAACTCCGCGAATGCGGCGCTCTTTTCCTGAATAAGCATTCCGGTTACGTGGGGCGGACGCATCTTGAACCAGGAGGTGTTCCAGAACACGGGCAGAAAATGCATCTGCACTTCTTTGCCTTTCACTACTTTACCTGCTGCGTTCAGGAATACCTTACCGCCGCGGTTGAGTACGTCTTTTGCTTTCTGGTCTAATTCGGTGGTGTAGTAAACACTTGGAACCGATTCCGGATTTGTAGCCGGATACACCCAGAAATCCCAGTCGTTGAGGAACGGAGTCTTGTCGACCGCTACTTCGAGGTTCAGTTTGGATGGCTGGCTTACTTCCGCTAACGGGATATTAATATTTCCAACCGGAATGCCGTTTCCGTTACCGAAGTTTTGAGGACCGAAGCTCCCGATCTTTACTACTTTGCCAGCAGCATCTCTTATCCTCCAGCGGATGACACCATTTTCGAGCATGGCCTTTTCTGAGCGGAAAAGGCCTATCTGAGCCTGGAAGTTCTCATTATTATAAAAGACGAATTTGGGAAGTCGTGCTAAGGGTACTGTTGAATTGCAGAACCGTGAAAATTCTTCAGCGGAGATGTAATCTTTGCCTTCCCAGAAAGCGTCAATCACGCCGACCAGCGCGGTTCCTTGTCCGGGAAAATCTTGCAGTCCCAGTAACTGAAATCCTCCGTAGCCGGGTGTCCGCAATGATTTCTCTATTTCGTGCTTATAGCACAGGGCCTGCAATTTACCTGATGCCATGAAGAAGTCTCGTGCCTGATCTTCCATACCCTGGTCCTGCAGATCCTGCTGAAACATTTCAAAGTTTTTGGCTCGATAAACGCCTTTGTACTTCTTAATCTCGTCGAAGTTTGGAAAGACGCACCACTGCCCCATTTCATGGGCGATGAAAGGGACTTTAAATGGCGCTATTCCGGCGCTGAAATCAGAGACGCTCTCGGGTCTTTTATTCCAGGCCAAGCCTCTAACTCCTCCTCTTACCTGAAATTCTGCATTTGGGACTACGGGCCAGCTGCCGCCAACCGACATACCGGTATATACCCTACGGGTGTCCTGCTTCTTCCAGAAATCCACAAATTCGTTCAGGTACTTGACCTGGTTTCCTGCGGGTTCATTTCCGGCGGAGTGCATGGTATAAGATGCATAGTTTCCATAGAACTGGCTCATGCGGCTAGTCTCATCGTACAGGTACTTATCTATGGCTTGGCCAAGGCCGATCTTCGGTCCGTGGTTCGGCCAGCTAGGTGCTTCTGGCTGCAGGAAAATGCCTACTCTGTCGGCAGCGATGAAAGCGGCTTCGGGAGGGCACCAGGAGTGGAACCTGACATGGTTCAGGCCATACTGTTTGGCCATCCGGAAGAGCTTTTCCCAGCCTTCGGCTTTCATTTCCGGGTAACCGGTTAAGGGGAACTCGGCATTGTGTAAGGTTCCCCGCAAGAATACGGGTTTTCCATTCAGGAGAAATTGCTTTCCGTTGATTTTGAAGTCACGCATGCCAAACTGCACCTGTTTTTCAGTTGTTATTCCCTTTGCCTGGAGTGTAGCGTTTAGCCGGTATAGGGCGGGGTCGAATTCGTCCCAGGTAAGCATACCGGCCCCGAAGGGAAGTTCAAGATCCAAGGTCGTACTTTCTGATTTCGCTGCTGTAAACCGAACGGTAACTGGACTGGTCTCATCATCCTGAGCGGTGTTAAAGCTCTTTGCGCTCAGTCGGACCTCGCCGCTCACAGTTGAATTGGAGCGGTTGGCGATGACCATCTTGATCCTGGCCTTTTTATTTACAACGTCCGGAAAGATCCGGATGTCCTGAAAATAGACCGGTGGAGTGCTCTCTAAAAACAGGCTTCCCACAATTCCGTTCCAGTTTCCCTGGGTATGGTCGCTGACACTATGCGAATCAGGCCCAACGTTCACTTCTTTGATCCGGTTATCGACGAGGATGGTAATGCGGTGTTTGCCGGGTTTCAGGATACCACTTAGGTCATAGATATGCGGTGCGGCCAGAGAATTCTGAGTTCCTGCTTCCTGATCATCTATCCACACCCGGGTTTCTGTATGTGCCCTTTCGAGGTTGAGGATAATGTGCTTATTTTTCCAGTTGTCCGGAATGACCACCTCTTTCTGGTACCAGGCTGCCCCTACATAATGCTTTGCGGGAGTGAGCCAGAAAGGGATATGAATATTGCCGGGCTGACGATATTTTTCGAGCCGCGGGTTGAAATAAAATGAGCTGTCGTAGATACTGCCCGTCCACTGCGTTTGAAGCGTGATCGGATCGCCTTTCAGGTTTTGGGCCATTGATCCGGGGAGCCTGATCTCATCAATCAGGTTCCGGCTAAACCATTTCGCGGCGATGCCTCTGTCCTCCCGGTCGATCTCAAACTTCCAGGTACCTTGCAATGGGATAACATCCGCCTTAAGGCTACTCATCGCCACCAGGGCGAAGAGTAACATGCAGATGGTTCGCAGTTTTATGCTCATAAGTTCAGTTTGTTTTATCACCACGTTAACACAGTCTTTGCCTTAATAATCCGGATTTTGAATCCAGTTATTTCTTGTATTCAGCTCGCTTTGAGGGATCGGAAGCAACAGATCTTTTACGGATGGCAGTTGTCCGTTCGTTTGTGAGTGATAATGTTGCGCGAAGCTGGTCAGGGTGCTGATGGCTTCTGCCTGCCCCCATCTGACCAGATCAAAGAAACGTCTTCCTTCTCCGATGAACTCATACTTCCGCTCTTCTTTGATATTCTCCAGGCTTGGAGCAGCGGCCAGCGGCGCCAGTCCGGCACGTACTCGCAGCTTATCCACATACTGCTTGGCCATGGCTGCCTTGCCATTTACAACAAGTGCCTCGGCGTAGTACAGGTAAACATCTGCCGGGCGGATGATTGTAAAATTGCGCGGAAAGTCATTCCAGGCTTTAATCCTCGTATTGGTATTATCTTTTTCGAGGAATTTGGTCACGATGTTCCGTGTTACCCAACTACGTGTAGCGGTATTGGTACTGTTCCAGTATCCGGTATCGATGCTGGCCATGAGGCGTTTGTCTCCGTTTTTTTTCATTCTGTTGACTAGCATCGTGTCGACCCGTACATCCTGTCCCTGCAGATTATACGTGGCATACGTCCATTCCGGGAATGGAGAACCGGATGATGGAGAACTGGTGATATATCCGGGAAGGCTGGACCCTACGTTAGTGCCTGAGGCAAACTGAATCGAAAAGATATCGTTCTTGTTCTCATTCTCGAGGATAAAAAGCTTGCTGTAGTCCGGGTTGAAGCGGGTATCCACGTCCGCGATGATCCCTGCGTATACCGTTTCTGCTTTGGCGTATGCGGATGCATCATTCAACGGATATCCGGCCATAGTCATGTATACCTGGCCAAGCAGCGCATTGGCAGCGACGCTTCCTATTCGTCCCGCATCGGCTCCTGTGTAGAACTTATCCAGGTTCGCAGCAGCGAACTCCAGATCTGAAATGATCTGCGCGTATATGGCTTGTGGTTCCTCCCTCGGTAAGGTAATGGCATCCCTGTTCTCGATCGGTTCAGTAACGAGCGCAACAGGACCGAATGATCTGAGCAATTCGAAGTACGCGAATGCTCTCATAAATCTGGCTTCAGCTCTGTAGCGGGTGTACTCCCCTTCTTTGGTCCTGAATAATAAGCTGTTTGCATCTTTAATCAGGCTATAAAGCCGGCCGAAGATACCGGAAACGGTTCCTGAGTTGGGAGAGATGAGGTATTTCCTGAGCTCGAGCTGGTCGTTTTGTGCGGAGGTTCCTTCCACCAGGTAAAGCAGGTCTGAACGGTTTTCGGAGGCCAGCCAGTAGTAGTCTGTCGCAAAATCCGTGTTTGTTCCGTTCCTGCCGAGGCGTGCGTATACTCCGACTACAGCTTGCCGGACTTCAACCTCATTTTGATAGAATGCATTTGCTGTATTATTCTCGATGGGGTCGATATCTATAGTGTCCTTATTGCAGCTCAGCAAGAGTGCAGACATCATGGTCATTAAAATAAATATCTGATTTCTAAATGGTTTCATGTCCTGTAGAATTGGAGGTTAAAATGTTGCCGAAAGTCCTAATGATAATGTGCGTGCCTGCGGATAAGCTCCCCAGTCGGAAGAAGCATTATCCTGGGATGCGCCCTCCGGAGAGAATCCCGGATAATAATTATCCCACATATATACATTGTCACAGGATACGTAGATACGGGCTCTGTTAATGAACTTGGCTTTCAGTGGTAAATTGTACCCCAGGTTAATGTTCTTAATTCTCAGATAGCCAGCATCATACATCCAGTTGGTATCGTATTCGCTGGTAACAGCGGAGAAAAATGCGGGTACCTTACCGTTCCCTGGCTCCTCTTCTGACCAGTACGCTTTGGTTAGCCATTGTTCCATGTACAACCATCTTGTATCGTTCGTCGGCCTGTTCCAGCCTCTTGAGCCGATAGAAAGGAGATCGCCGCCCACTCTTCCCTGCAATAAGATAGACAAGTCAAAGTTTTTGTATGTAAAGTTGTTTGTAAAACCCCATTCGAAGTCTGGCTGATAATTTCCTGCTACTGTATAATCAGAGGCATTGATCCTGCCGTCGCCGTTTATGTCGCGATATTTGGTATCACCTGGTCTTTGACCCGACCAGACCGGCACCTTCGCAACCCAGGTTCCATTGTCGCCCCGGTCGAAGTCTGACTCTCTCAAGACGCCCACGGCATCGAGTAAGTAGTAAGAGTTGATCGCGTGACCTACCCGCTGTATGATCGTGTTGCCTTGTCCGATACGGATGTCGGCATCACCCGAACCCAGCTTGGTAATCTTGTTGCGGTTAATGGTCACGTTTAAACCGCTGTTCCATTTGAAGGCGCCGACTGTATTGAAGGTTCTTAGTTCCAGCTCAAAACCCTTGTTCTCCACGTTACCAACATTGTCCATCATGTTCGAAAATCCTGTCGTCAGTGAAACGGGTGCGCTAAGCAGCAAATCGCTGGTTTTCTTGTAATAATACGCCGCGGATAGCGTAAAGCGGTCGCGCAGGAAACCCAGGTCAAGGCCGACGTTGTAACTGTCTGTTTTTTCCCATCTCAACAAGGAGTTTGATATATTCCCTACCACATAACCATTGCTAATAGCCTGATTATCCCCAAAAACATAGTTCAGGGCGGCCATATTGGAAACGAACGTCGAGTTTCCGATCCTGTCATTTCCTGTTTGTCCCCAGCTGGCGGTGAGCTTGGTCGTGCTCAGCCAGTCCATCCGGCTCAGGAAGTTTTCCTGGTCAATTCGCCAACCCGCGGAAAGAGCGGGGAATAAACCCCAGCGGTTATTCTCGCCGAATTTAGAGGATCCATCGCTACGTAGTGATGCGGAGAAAAGATATTTGCTCTTATAATTGTATTGGACCCTGGAGAAATAGGAAATCAATGCGTTTTCAGCGGCTCCGATGGTATTGAAATTAACGGTCGTCGCCCGGTCTCTGTTGAAGACCCAGGTTTTGTCGTTCGGAAAGCCGGTCAGTCCCTGGTCGGTATTTTCTTCTTTATAGGTCTCCTGAGATATGCCCAGCAAACCGTTAATATTATGGTCGCCGAAACTCTTATCATAGTTAAGCGTAGCCTGGGTCAGAAGTGAATGCCCCTGCAAGGTGGTATAGCGGGAGGAAGACCTTTCGCCGGGCACCGAGGTATCCCAGGTTCCCTGGATCCATGTAGGACTGTAAGAACGCTCTCTGTTACCTCTGTAGTTCCAGCCGACTAAAGCGTTTACATTCAAACCATTTGCGATATCAATGGTGGCATTGAAGGAACTGTTCATCCGTACGTCGCGGTTCAGCCGCTCGTTAAAAACAGCCTGTACATAAGGGCTCGCGTTGTTTGCACCGGCACCCCATTCGCCATAAAACTTGTATGGATCTGCGCCAGCCATTCTTCCCGAGCCCGCTAATGTCCATCCCGGAAAGCTGAGCGACCGGGAGACCGCATTATCCTTACCGTCGACGTTCGCTCCTTCCCTTAGGCCGAGAGAGGGTGCAAGCACCAGACCCACCCGGATAAACTTGTTGATCTTCGCATCGAGATTTGCCCGAAGAGAGTACCTGTCAAATGACGAAGCGTGCACTACCCCATCCTGCTGGAACACGCCCGCAGAAATGGCGTAGGATACTGCATCCGTCGCTCCTGAGGCATTTACCTGAATATCCCTGCTGGGAGCTGTGCGGAAAAGCTCATCCTGCCAGTCGATCGGCTCCAGCGCATCGGTTCCCCAATAAGGGTCATAAATTCCATAGGTAGCGCGTATCGGCAAAAGTGATTGCCGGGTGCCGTAAACTGTTCCCGCGGGAGCGAGGCTCTGCGCATAAGCGATGCGCTGCTCCTGACTGGCATTAGGATCCTGAGTTGGATTATTGACCTGCCACTGTCTGTCCAGCCACTTCTGATTGAATGCGATCCATTGGTCGGAATCCAAGACATCTACTTTCCTTTCGATGTTCGATACGGCGGTATAGGCCGTCGCGGAAATGACTGGGGTCCCTTTCTTACCTCTTTTAGTTGTCACCAGCACTACCCCGTTCGATCCCCTGGAGCCATAAATAGCGGCAGAGGCAGCATCTTTTAACACGTCTATGGATTCGATGTCCGCAGGGTTGATACCGGATAAATTATCAAGTGGAACCCCGTCGACCACATAGAGCGGGGTAGCATCTCCGGAGATGGAAGAAGCACCACGTACGCGGATGGAGATATCGCTGCCAGGGGCACCTGAGGTAGTCCTGACGGCTACGCCGGCCATTTGTCCCTGTAAAGCTTGTTCAACTCTTGCGATCGGACGTTCTTCAATGCTCTCGGATGTAATCTTGGCAATGGAACCGGTTACATTGCCCTTTGACTGGGTTCCGTAGCCGATGACGACCACTTCTGTCAGCGCGGTGGAAGACTCCTTTAACACCACATTCAGACTGGTTCTTCCTCCTACTGGCACTTCAAGGGGGGTATAGCCTACATATGTGAAGATCAGGGTACTGTTCCCATCGGGAACGGAGATGCTGAACCTTCCGCTGACGTCTGTGCTGGCACCTCCGGGGGCTCCCTTGATTTTAATACTTACTCCCGGCAGTGTTTCGCCACTTTCATCTCTGACGGTACCTGTAACAACAACTGCCCGCGCGGCGACAGCGGAACGCTGCTCGGCCCTCTCATGATTGCTGCCTGAGTACCCTGCTCCGTACATCTTAGAGTGCGAATAGCCGTAAAGCGGACACATGGCCGGAATGGTCATGAGTATGACGAAAGACCTAAATGTTAGTTTTCTTTTCATGGAATTTGCGTTTATAGATGTGGTATACTGATTTTAATTGGTTCTGGTCTCAGTTAGTATATCAAAAATAGTCAGTCAGAGCAGAATTTTGAATGGAATTTTCATTTCAAGAGATGGATTTTTATACCATTTTGCAGGTACGGGAAAAGAAATCTACTTTTATATGGCGTCCGTACGAAGACAGATCTTAAATGAACCCAGCACAGAAAACACAGAAGAAAATAAAAGACGGCTTCGTGGGACAAAAGATGATTGTCTTACCCCCGAATATCAAGCGTAATATCTTAAAAAACGATCTGATCAGCCGCTTCCATGTAATTGCGAGCGGCTTCTTCCCTCATGCGGCTTACCATGATAGAGAAAGGAAGTCTGGATGCAGTGAATATATCCTTCTTTACTGTACTGCAGGTACCGGAACCATCACTATTGCCGACAGGACCTTACAGTTGAAGCCCAATCACTTCTTTGTTTTGCAGAAAGATATGCCTCACCATTATAAAAGCTCTCTGGTGGATCCATGGACGATCTATTGGCTGCATTTTACAGGGGTTCACGCTGATCATTTGTACCGTAAGTATGCGGAGCTCAAGCAGGAGCCTGTTTTCCTGGCTTATGATACCAAAAGGATTGAAGACTTTGACCAGATCTTCAGCATGATGGAGAATAGTTTCGAAGAACGGAACCTGGAAATCGTCAATATCAAATACCTGGAATTTATATCCAGTTTCCTGTATGCTCAAGAGATGGATCCCTTAACGCCGGGAAAGGACAAGATAAGCCGTTCTATTCAGTTCATGAAAAAGAATCGGGGTGCTCTGTATTCGGTTCAGGATCTGGCCGCTCAGCAAAATCTTTCGGTGACTCATTATTCCAGACTTTTCCGTGCGAAGACCGGAAGCTCTCCTAACCAGTATTTCATTGAGATAAAGGTGCAATCAGCCTGTCAATACCTCTACTTTACGGACAAGAGCATTAAAGAAATCTGCTGTGAACTTGGCTTTGAAGACCCCTTTTATTTCTCACGAGTTTTCAAGAAGTTGATGGGTGTTTCTCCTGTTAATTACAGGAATCAGCACAAAAGGGATTGAAAAGATTCTCAGGCGACATTTTTACAATCTAATACCTTCAAAAGCAAAAAGGCAAGCCCTCTGGCCTGCCTTTCTGACTAGTAATCTTAAAGCTTAGGAAGATCTGTTTTGTCAGGATCTACGCGATCCGAATCAACATCTCTCCCAATGGGGAGCTTTTTCTTGTTATAGAATTTGTCGGTGTTAAAATGATCGTGCGAATAAAAATCATCCCGGGTATAGATTGGACCTCCTGAAACCTGGTCCGCCGGCCCGAATCCTTCAAAAACACGTCGTACTGCTGTTTCGTTATCCGGACCTAGCTCACCCTTGTAGTAAGCAGGCAGGTCTCCCAGTTTAACAGACGTAGCGGAAACGACTACTACATTGTCATCATCGATTGTTTTATGATCCTGATCCTGGAGCTTACCGTCAATATAAAGCTTAGCAACTCCTATCGGAACCAATACCTTTTTGTCTCTCTCGAGACCAAGTTGGTTACTGTCCAGATCCACAATGATATACCGCACCTTACGGGATGCCGGATCGAAAAGCAAATCGTCGACCTCGCCGATTCGCTGTCCCATTTCATTTTTCACAGCCCAACCATTGACATTTGGTTCACCGTCCACAACCTCATAATCACTGCCACTCAGCTCCACCAGATGAGTGTTGTTGTTTTCTTCTAAAGCCATCACTATATCTTTAAAGGGTTCGATTAATTATTGCTATTCGCTGGAAATGCTACGATTTCCACATTACGATTTTGCTGTCTTCCGCTGGATGTCGCATTACTGGCTACAGGTTCTTTTTCCCCCAGGGAATGAATCGACACTCTTGATCCCTCAACGCCTCCGGAATTAACAAGCCAGTCTTTAACTGCCGCAGCGCGCTCAGCACCCAATTCCTTATTGTGTCCCGCACTTCCGGTCGAATCTGTATTGCCGAATACTCCGATTGTCGCTCTTGGAAAACGCTTGTTCAGGGAAGCTACAATCTGTTTTAGCTTCGCTTCGGCACTGCCCTGAACCGCTTTCTGATCCGTTGCAAACAAGACGTTTTCGCCAAGACTGTAGATGGTGTACTGCTCATTTCCGCGGACGCTGATGTCTTCATCAGTTATATCCGGATCAGATGATTCCGGTGAGTTAAAGTCTACGGCGTTCCAGTCAGGTTCCGTCGCCGCCAGAGCGCTTCCAGCGTCTGTTTCGGCACTTGTAGAATCCGTGCTTGCTACCTCATTGGTATCATTCCCATTTCCCTTGAATAAAAAGAACAAAATTGCTAGTACGATTATCCCTAACAATAACCAGAGCCACCAAGGTGTCCGGCTTTTCGGTTTTACTTCTAAGTGAGCCATTCTATTATGTTTTAAGTTAGATGTTGAGAGATAAAAGATTTAGCGGCTCTTTTGTTTTAGAAATCGAATTCTAATTGCACTTGCTCCAGAAGTAATAAAAGGAATAATCAGCAAATACACTATGCCGGTCGCCAGTTACAAAGTAAAACGAACTGGTGAAAAACTCTAATGATAAACGCATACGCCGGCGCTGGGACACCATACTATTTCAGGGACATGCGCAAAAACTAAAAACCCTATATTCAACGGAAATATGGAGTTTATTTACGTATACGTTTTTGCTGTAAGTTTTGTCGCTACACTCGTTCGTTCGACGTTTGGTTTTGGAGAATCCTTAGTCGCTGTACCCTTATTTATACTTTTTATTCCGATAGATACTGCGGTACCCTTGTCTGTTTTGATATCAATATTAGTAGCCCTGGTAGTAGTCATTCAAGATCATAGTCAAATACACTTTAATAGTGCTAAATGGCTCATCATTTTTGCCATTTTAGGTATACCACTAGGTCTTTTAATTTTAATTTACGGTAACGAGTTCTGGGTAAAAATCGCTTTAGGCCTGCTGATCATTTTCTATGCTCTTTATGCGATTTCCGGAAAAAACGCCGTTTCTCTGAAAACAGATAGCAAGCTATGGCTATTTATTTGTGGTTTTGTTTCAGGTGTATTAGGTGGCGCTTATGGCGTAAACGGGCCGCCTCTTGTGGTTTACGGTAACATGAGAAACTGGAGTGCTAAACATTTCAGAGCGACGCTACAGGCTTATTTCTTACCGGCAAGCTTCATTGGCGCCATCGGATATTTTGCGAAGGGATTGATTACATTGGAAGTTCTGACGTATTTTTTAATCTCGTTGCCTGCTGTATTTCCGGCGATCTTTTTAGGTCGCTATCTAAACCACAGGATTAACGACAGTTCTTTTTTCAAGTATGTCTATTTTGGGCTTATAGCAATTGGCGCTTTTTTAATTGTTAATACATTATACACGAGGTAAATATTCTCAAAAACGGATCCTCTGTTCTTACTTCATGACTTTTTTGAAAAGTTCTTTAATGTGATTAATCTCTTGTTCGTGACTAGTCCTTTTACGGGTTCCAAAATATAATGTGTTCTTTAGCTTTTTATCACCTTCCCATATCAGTTGTATCTGGCCACGTTCAATTTCGTCCTGACATAGAAAATCAGGGACAACTGCTAAGCCAGTACCACCGCTCAGACAGCGAACAATGGAGTTTAAATTGGGTACTATGTAATTAGGCCTGAAGTCAGGCTTTTTTCCGAAGTTTAACTTCCAAAAACTGAAAAGATGCTCCATATCGCCTGTTGTTCCGTACCATTTTTGCTGCTTCAACCAGGCTTCAATTTGTGTCTTGTCTTTTGTTTTGCCCACTTTTCTGAAGGCTTTCACATCAATATTTTTCCCACCAACCAGTACTATATTTTCAGAGGAGAAAGGTTCGTGTGCGATATTTGGTGAAGCTCCTTTTTTGGGTGTAATGATAAGATCCAGAATGCTTTTTTCCAATTGGTCCAGCATCTCCGGATACTCACCAAAGCTGATGATCAGATTGAATGGAAGCGTAGACACATATTTTTCCAAAGTAATTTGAAATGTCTCGAAGCACATTCCGACGCTGATAGTGGGTGTATGCTTTTCTGTGGACCGCTGGAAGTTTTTTTCTATTTCTTCTAACCGTGTCAACGGATCGGATAACGCATTGAAAAGCACCTTCCCACGTTCCGTTGGCATCATCTTTCGCCCTGTCCGATCAAATAACTTATAACCTACATAAGCTTCCAGGGAACTTAAATGCAGGCTCACACCTGGCTGGGATATGAATAAACCTTCCGCGGCACCAGTCAGTGTTCCTGTTTTATAAATTGCTTTAAATGTACGGTACCATTCTAAATTAACCATAGTATTTAAGTTATACATAAAGGTATCAGAATTATAATACATAGGCATAATTCAACTTATTTTTATAATCATACTTACCAGCATACTTTTGTGATCTATTTAAACAACAAAGCATGAAACATATACTGATCATCAATGCCGGACAGCCTTTTGCTCATTCCGGTGGCAGATACAATAAAACGGTAACAGAAAACACCCTGGCCTTTTTTGCCAGGTTTGATAATACAGAAGTGAGGGTAACGAATATTGCTGAAGGATATGATATTGAAGAAGAAGTGAGGAAATTCGTTTGGGCCGATTACATCATCTATCATACCCCAATGTGGTGGTTCCAGTTACCTAATGGATTTAAAAAATACATAGATGAGGTTTTTACGGCCGGTCATAAAAAAGGGATCTATCGCAGCGATGGTCGTACTTCCGAAAATCCGGAGATTAATTATGGCACTGGTGGCATGTTACGGGGTAGAAAATATATGGTAACAAGTAGCTGGAACGCACCCAAAACTGCCTTTACTCTGCCGGGTGAGTTCTTTAACGAGACGAGTGTCGATGATGGTCCTCTATTCGGATTCCATCGCATGAATGCGTTTGCTTCCCTTGAAAAAATGGAAAGTTTCCACTTCCATGATGTAGAGAAAAATGCCGATCTCGCACATGACATGACCGCATATACCAAACACCTTGAAAGCATCTTTTGAGCTGAACTACCAGAAATAACCTTATTTTTGAAAATAATTCCGTCTGGAATCCGTTTTCGCTTCTGGTATAACAGATCTCATGCAAAAATCGCTAATTAGTAGAAATAACATAAACATAAACGGCAAAGGCAGCAAGGCGATTGTTTTCATACATGGATACGGCTGCGACCAGAACATGTGGCGCTTTGTTGCCCCCGCTTTTGAAGATGACTATAAAGTTGTATTGCTTGACTTAGTGGGATGCGGATATTCTGATCCGGATGCGTACGAATATGATAAATACAACTCTCTGGACGGACATGTAGCTGATATTATTGAAATCTGCGACGTTCTTAAACTTCAAAATACCATACTGGTCGGCCATTCCGTAAGTGCTATCATCGCGGGCCTTGCCAGTATCCGGCGTCCTGACTTATTTGAAAAACTGATCATGGTTTGCCCTTCTCCACGTTATATCAATGACGAGGCAAACGGGTATATAGGCGGATTTGATGAAAGTGATATAGCAGAAATGCTGGTCACTTTAAATGACAATTACTTAGGATGGAGTTCTGCGATCGCCCCTGTCATTATGGGTAATCCTGACAAACCTGAATTTAGCAGGGAGTTGATTAATAGTTTTTGCAGAAATAATCCGGCAATTGCCGAACAGTTTGCGATACTTACGTTTACAGGAGATAACCGTAATGATCTGGTTAAAATAAAATTGCCCACGCTTATTTTTCAAAGCAGTCAGGATGTTATCGCCCCAATGGAGGTAGGTCTTTACGTTCATGAACACATTGCCGGGAGCGTGCTAAACGTGATCAACACCAGTGGTCACTGCCCTCATTTAACAGCACCGGAACCAACATTAGATGGCATGATGGATTTCCTGTCGGTTTAGCCTTTCCACAGATATTATGGACACAGTCATGAATATACTTCCCTGCGGGTTCCTAACTACAAGTACAGAAGGAAAAATAACTTTTATAAACAAGTATTTGACTGAACTACTCGCAGTAAAGGAAGAAGATGTGATAGGACGAAAACTTATTCTTGACTTCTTCCCCATTGGCGGAAAAGTATATTTTGAAACCCACATTAATCCGCTATTGCTTATGCAGGGAACGGTAGAGGAGATCAGTATTGAACTTCTGCGTTCAGACAAAACCCGCATTCCTGTATTATTGCACGGGATCATAAAAAGAGATTTAAATGACGAATCTGCAACTGTCTATTATACCATTTTTGATATTTCTCAACGTAAGAAATATGAACGGGAGCTCTTATTGGCTGCCGAAAAGCAGAAGCTTCAGAATAACAGGCTGACCAACCTCGCTTACATCATCTCCCATAATGTACGATCGCATGTGGCGAATATAAGCGGTATAATCAGCGTAACAGATATGGATGACCGCGAGAATAGAAACTGGGCGTTTGATATGCTGACTAAAAGTGCCAATGCATTAGATGATACCATAAAGCACTTGAGTACTATTATCAGGACTCGCGAAAACACTGACCTGCCTACGGAACTATTAAATGTGAAGGATGAGATAATTAGGGTACTACAGATCATTCAACTATCGATTTCGTCTTCTAATGCGTCTGTTCATTGCGACATAGATGCCCGGGAGCATCTTACTACAAATCCTGCTTACTTTGAAAGCGTATTATTGAATCTGCTCACTAATGCTATCAAGTACCGCTCACCGGGCCGTGATCCTGACATCCATATCAGCATTGCCCGGGAGGGCGACTACACCATACTGGAGGTCAGGGACAATGGCTTGGGTATCGACCTGAATAAACATCGTGACCAATTGTTTGGAATGTACAAGACCTTTCATGGGAATAAAGATGCGAAAGGCTTAGGCTTGTCTATCAGCAGAGCACAAATGGAAGCAATGAAGGGAAAAATAGAGGTTGAAAGCACAGTTGACGTAGGAACCACCTTTAAAGTATTTTTTCGCGATTCCTAGGTCAAGCGGTATATCTAATTAATCTAAAACGATAATATCTGCAACAATTTATATTCTTAGTTTGTATTTAAAATATGTAGACCCATCTCCTAAAACATTTTTCATATGGACAAACTAAAGCATTATAAATTTATCAACAGCGAGACGGGTAATGTTATCTATTTTTTATCACTTCCCGAGCTTTCATCCGATGCCGAAAATGAGCTGGAAACAACACGTTTAAGAATTGCCGCAGATAACGGAATTTATATCGGAAACATCTACTACGTGATCGATGATGAAGATACTACGGAGTGAGTTAAACGTCTAATCTTCTGATGTCTCTTCCCGTGTTCTCTTATCATCTGTATTTTTCTGCGATTGCCTTGTTCTTTCTTCAGCCTCCTTAACTTCATCTTTTTCTGATACTGGCTCTACCGGTGCGTTGGACTCCTTCTGCTTATTTCCGGATTTATTCTCACCAGAATCATTATTTTGCATTTTTTTCATGGTAAAATGTTTAGTTGAAAAGTATTTGAACAACTTAAAAAGCAGTATGTTCATGTTCTTACAACAATTTTTCCCGCGAGAGGTTTAATTATCTGATATAGTCACGTTTTTTAGAAACATCATTTTTTTATGCGCATTCCTATTAAAAGACACCAAACTAAGGTTTATCCGGATTCTAAACGCGTGATCGCCCGCTTCTTTTTTAACGGTGAACAACGAGCCAGAGATGTCGTTGAGCGGGTAATGAATCTAAGCGAAGAAGAGGTTTTCGCGATCATTTCTCCTCTTTTGCAGGAATATTCCCACCGGCACAGAAACATAACCAAGGTCTGGTATCGTCATTGCAACAGAATCAAATCGATAATTACAGGAATGGGGCTTGACTTTGATGAGTTGGAACAGAACAGACGTTTGCTATTAGGCGCTTATTTTACGCATGAGTATTCTATTGAGTCCGCTGCCTTCTTTAATCCTTCAATAGTGGAGGATCCGGACCAGTCAGATCTGGAAGAAGGACAAAAGCGACTGATCATTAGTTTCAGGGCTGTAGGTGAAGGACACATCTCCTCCATCGCGTTCAGGAAAGCAGTTATCGACAGTGAACAGAACATTCAGGTATTGCCGGTAGGAAACTACGTGGATGAAGCTGAGATTATTAGAAGTGCTATCTATAAGAAGGATCTGTTTTTTGAAAAGGCAGCTGTTTCGCGTATCGATGAAACTATCCTGGGAGAACTATCCACCAAATTAAACGATGAATTCGATTACGTTGCATTAAGAAGGATTGTTATCGATTCCCAGCGGATGGAAACAGATGATCTGAAGAAGCTGGCGTACGAAAAAATTCTTTGGCTATCAGATTCATATAACGAGATCTCATTTTCGTTGGATACCGATATCTCAGACAGAGTGATATTCCCGATTTCAGAATTGGAACGCAAAGGAATTGAAGATGCACGTTTTGTCAAGTTTACAGATACCGATGGCACTATGATCTATTATGCTACATACACAGCATACGACGGGTCTATGATTATGCCTAAACTGCTTCAGACATCTGACTTTTACAATTTTAAAATGAGGCCGCTACATGGTGCCGGTGCCCAAAATAAAAACCTTGCGTTGTTTCCGCGTAAGATAAAGGGCAAATACGTGATGCTGTCGCGCATTGACGGATGGAATAACTACATCATGTACTCGAATGATATCAACCTATGGGATGAACCCAAACTGCTGCAGCGCCCTCAGCATCCCTGGGAGTTTACCCAGATAGGTAACTGCGGATCGCCCCTGGAGACAGATCGGGGCTGGCTTGTTATAACTCATGGAGTGGGTCCGATGAGGAAATATTGCCTCGGCGCCAGCTTACTCCAACTGGATGATCCTTCAGTTGAAATAGGCAGATTGAGGCATCCACTGCTGGTCCCCAACAATGATGAAAGAGAGGGTTATGTGCCAAATGTGGTGTATTCCTGCGGTGCTTTCATTAACAATGGTGAGCTCATACTTCCATACGGATTATCTGATTACGGCTCAGCCTTCGCCTCGGTAAAAGTGAATACCTTAATCGATAAAATAATCAACGACTCAAAAGCCGGATAGCATTTTATTGTACAGCTTTATATAGTCCTTTACCATCTTTTTAGTTGAAAACTGGTTGTGTGACCAGCTATAGCAGTCGTGCCTGTCGATTGTTTTCAGCAATTCCACCGCCTCAACGGCTTCGCCGACAGACGCTACAAGAAATCCGGTTTCTTCATGCCTGATCAGTTCAGGCATGGAGCCCCGATTGAAGGCTATTACCGGAGTACCGCAAAGCATCGATTCGGCAACGCTTAAACCGAAAGGTTCGTCAAAACTGATCGGATGAAGCAAAGCCGAAGCTCTCCCGAGAAGTTCACTGCGCTTTTCCGGACCAGCCTCCCCTGCGAATACAATTGTATCGCTAAGGAATGGTTCAACCTTCTCCCTGAAATAACCAGCATCCTGGATGATACCGGCAATGATGAGTCTTCGATTGGATCTGCACGCTATCTCGATCGCTTCCGTTGTTCCCTTGTCAGGGTGGATCCTACCAAAAAAAAGCAGATAATCGTCAGGAAAGGGATTGAAAGAGAATTGCTCGGTTTGTATACCGTTATAAACCGTACCCAGGTAATCAAGATCAGCATGCCGATTTGCATTGCTGATGGATACATAACCGGTAGAACGGTTATATTTCTTGTAAACAGGAATTATTTTTTCAGAAGAGAACCCGTGTATGGTTGTTATAAAGGGCGTTTTTACAAGCGATGAATACGTTAGAGGGAGAAAGTCAAAGTTATTATGTATCAGGTCAAATTCGTCCGCACATTCCATCAAATGGCTTATGTGGAGGCATTCAACCACTTTTGCGTCAATACTTTTGTCTTCTTCATAGCCTCTTTCACTCACCCACTCCAGGTGGGCATTGGTAAGCGAATCTCCCGTAGCGAACAGCGTCACATCAAAGCCTTCTTTAACCAGAGCTTCTGCTATATTGGAAGAGACCTGCTCCCAGGGTCCGTAGTGTCTTGGTGGTGTCCTCCAGGCCACCGGAGCTAATACAGCTATCCTCATTTCAGCATCACCTTTTCAAGCTTGCTGATGTCCCGGCTGTTTTTATAATTCAGTTTAAACGCCAGCATGACGGTAAGATGTGATATCAGATAAGCAAGCGTACTTTCTGCCCCCTGGTTACGGTTAATACCATGCATCTGCAAACCATCGCAGCATCCGGTCGTTTCCTGATCGTAAAGTGGGGTACGTAATGAATTTTCGCCAAGGAACCATAAGTAACTTCTAGTCATTTTTTTCAGGTATTCCTCCTCTCGTGTTACGGAGAAGGCCTGCGAATACATCAACACCATGGCCATGGTTTCGATAGCCTGCTGATCATGCAAGGGTATTTTACCTTCCCGAAAGTACCAGCCGTTGTTCCCTATCGGATTCAGATATTTGTCATTTACAGTAAGCAGTTCAAGGAACCGGGTAGACTGAGAAGCGATTTCGAGGACTTTCTTATCACCAGAAATTTCAGCGGAATGGTATAATGCCAGGGGAAGAATGGCATTGTCGTAAGTAAGGTGATTTTCGAACCACTGCCAGTTTTCGCCGCTTGTTGCTTCAAAAGCATCCGTTAATCTTTTCGTGAGACGTAGCATCATCTTCATCATTTCCTTATTGGAGGAATGCGTTTTCAGATAATAGCATATACCGATAATAGAATTAGCAACTCCACGGAGGTGTTCCAGGTTTTGTGCACGTGGTAGTGCTTTCCAGAGCAGTTCTTCTCCAAACTCAGCATAACTGCTGCCGGGAGAATAATGAACCAGATATCCTAAGGCCCAGACAGTGCGTCCGAAAGCATCTTCAGAGCCAAGCTCATCCAGGTACTGCCTGCTGTAGGTCAAAAAGTTCCTGAAGCTGCCGTCTTCATTTTGCATGTAATGAATAAAGCTCATGTAAGGATTCATTAATTTTAATGCATCCTCGTTCCCGTCAAGCTGATAAGACATCAATGCCATAATCAGAGCCCTGGAATTGTCATCCAGACAATAGCCTTCCTTCCAGTTCGGAATTCCGTATTTGGCATGCTGAATGATGCCTGTACTGTCTGTCAACAGTTTTATATACTTCAGGCTAAACTCGGGTAGTACTTCAGTATCCATGATCTGACTGAGTATTTTATCGCTCAGATCAGGATTTTCAACAGCATCTTTAGCTATGGACATATATCTTTTACCTATAACCGGCCATCTCAGGCCCAGGCCATAGTTATATGCATTGTTCTTAATGGCATTTAGCTTATCCGGATCTTCCAGCAGTTCTACTACGCTATCAGCAAGCCCATTTTCATCTTTAAAATTAAACAAACGTCCGCGGTTCTCATCCAGAAGTTCGGTAGCATGCCAGTAAGGAGTAGAAAGCACTGCAGCTCCGGCACCTACCGCGTAAGAAAGGGTACCACTGGTGATCTGTGCCTCATTCAGATAAGGCGTAACATAGATATCGGTAGCAGTAAGATATTGAATGAGATCTTCTTCACTTACAAATTTGTTGATAAAAGCAAGATTATTCTTCACACCCAGTTCTTCCGCGAGGCTAAGCAGATATTCACGATATTCTTCTCCTGAATTCTTACGTATTCCCGGATGAGTATTTCCTAAAATTACATACAGAATATCGGGATGCCTTTCTGCAATTACCGGCAGTGCCCTAATTACCGTTTCCAATCCTTTATTCCGGCTCAATAACCCGAATGTTAAAAGTACCTTTCTGTTAGCGAATAGTGGCGATGCTTTCACCTCATTAAATTCCGGAGCTTCCAGGTCTGGAACACCATGTTCTATGAATTCTATTTTATCCTCTGGTACGTTATAGATGTCTTTAAGGAATCCAACCGCGCATTTACCCATCACTACTACTTTAGCAGAGATTCTTGCAATCTCCTGCATGATTATCTTTTGAAGGTACGATGGACGCTTTAATACCGTGTGAAAGATGGAAATTATTGGTTTATCGATCTGCTTAATGAACGGAAGCACATATACTCCGTTATCTCCCCCGAAGATTCCGAACTCATGTTGCAGGATACAGCAGTCTGTATCACCTTTGTTAATAAACTCAGCAGCCTGATTGTAATCCTCAAGATGTTGCTGCCTTACAACAACCTTTACTTCTTCCGGATAAACATATTCTTCCACGCTATCAGAGTCATTTAACGCAATAACGTATCCTTTACTTGAGGATACCTTCTGATTCTGATTAGAAGAAATAGCCCGAATAAGATTTTGGTTGAATGTTGCGAGGCCGCATTCTCTCGGCGGGTAAGTTGATATATAAGCAATCTTCATTAACAAAGGTTTTTTGCTTATAAATACACACGAACCTTCAAGTTTGTTTACAATGGTTAACTGTTGACAACCAAATTCTCTTTAGATTTTACAATAACAAATCCAGGTAGTCTCATCCAGGTGCGTGAATTTTCATCTCCAAGATGGATCTTTGGAGTCTAATACATAACAATTCCTTATGTTTAAAGTATGAGTAGTGAGCATCATTTTAAGATGAACGGTCGCATATGGGTCGATACTCCGGCAGGTAAAGTACTTGGCCATGGGCGCATTGAGCTTTTAGAACGTATTCATGCCAGCGGGTCACTTCGCCAGGCCGCACTCCAAATGAAAATGTCTTATCGGCAGGCCTGGGATTTGGTAAAACACATCAATGAAAATATTGGAGAGCCGATAGTCATTTCGCATCGCGGAGGAAAAGGTGGTGGAAAAGCAGAAGTAACTCCAAGGGGATTGAACATTATCACACAATTCAGAGCTCTGGAAAAAAACTTTTCTGAGTTTCTAAAAACCCAGACGCTATTACTGGAAATATAAAGAAATAAATTCTTCCATAAATCTTATATTTGACCGTTATGCTTTTTAAAACATAACGTTACCTATGAAATCACACTCCTAATTATATTCAATAAGATGATCTGCCTGGGAAGGACTTTTAAAATCTGGTTTACTATCGGCTCTTTTATTCTTCTTGGCTGGGTGTCTTTTGAAGCTGACGCTCCCTATCAATTTTCGTATCCGGAGAACTTCGGCAACCGCTTTAAAGTTCCGGCTAATAACCCTACTACTAAGTATGGCGTGTATTTGGGCCGGGTTTTATTCTATGAAACCAGGCTGTCAGCAAACAATCGCATATCTTGCGCCAGCTGTCACCAGCAGTCAAAGGCTTTTACCGACGGAAAAGCTCTAAGTATCGGTGTAGATGGCGTTCCAACAAGTAGAAATACGATGGCACTGGTCAATCTGCTCTGGACGCGTAAGTTTTTTTGGGATGGCCGCTCTACGGGCCTGGAAGAGCAGGCCGCTTTTCCCTTAACGGATCCGCATGAAATGGGTCAACCAATTGAAGTCTCAGCACATAAGTTGAGAGCAGTCAAAGCTTATCCCTTACTATTTAAAAGGGCCTTTGGAGATACGGCCATTACTCCGGAGAGGATAGTAAAAGCACTTTCGCAATTTGAGAGAACACTTATTTCGGCAAACTCTCCATACGACAGATACCTGAAAAAAGAATATCAGCCCACCTCAATCGAGCTGGAGGGTATGGCACTGTTCATGAACTCACCTGAGCCCAATATAAAAAGACGTGGCGCTGATTGCGCTCATTGCCACGGCGGCGTGAAAACCTATAAAGAGTTGTTTCATAATAATGGGCTGGACAGCATCTCGAGGGATAATGGAATACAAGCACTGACCGGATTAGATTCAGACCATGGAAGATTTAAAGTTCCAACGCTAAGAAACATCGCTTTAACCGCTCCTTATATGCACGATGGCCGTTTCACGTCACTGGAACAGGTCCTGGATCATTACAACGCTCATCTCCGCACAACACACCTCAGTTCTTTTTTAAAAGGCGTATCCAACGCAAAGGGTGGTACTACCCTTCAACTTACTACCTATGAGAAGAAGGCTGTTATTGCCTTTTTAAATATGCTTACCGACTCCTCCTTTGTTAACAATCCGGAGTTTTCTGATCCGAATCAATAACCGTCAACTCACGCAAACAATCTGATCAATGCTTAAAACTTGCTTATCACTACTTTCTTTAGTCTTCTCTCTAAGTGCAGTAGCGCAATCAGGCAGCACCGCGACCGACACTGTGCCGATGAATAAAAGGGTCTTCAAACTGGGCGAAGTGCTTGTAGAAGGAAGAGCTGAAAACGAAACCAACACCATAACCTCTGAAAAGATCGAAGCGAATAACAAACTGGATGTCTCAAGCGCCCTCAACCTCTTGCCTGGCGTAAACTTAACAAGAGTGGGTGCCAGAAACGAGTCGGTAGTACTGGTTCGCGGCTTCGACTTAAGGCAGGTTCCGGTTTACATTGACGGAATTCCGGTTTACGTACCGTATGACGGCTATGTAGACCTGGCCCGTTTTACGACATTTGATGTCTCACAGATCAACGTTTCCAAAGGTTTTTCACCTATGACCTACGGCGCCAATACACTTGGTGGTGTAATCAATATCGTATCAAGAAAGCCCGTTAATAAGATGGAGATAGATGCCCGTTCAGGTATTATGAGTGGCGACGGGCACCGTCTATCCCTGAATGCAGGATCTAACCTTGGCAAATTTTACTTTCAGGGAAGTATATCCCAACTCAAGCAACAGAACTTTCCTTTGGCTGATGACTTCTCTGCTAAACCTTATGAGGATGGAGGTAAACGGGAGAATGCTTACCGTCAAGATGTTAAATATTCTGCCAAGATCGGGTTTACGCCGAAAGCAGGGGATGAATACGCATTCAATTACGTAAAGCAGGATGGTCAGAAGGGCAATCCGCCTTATGTGGGCGATGATTCGAAAGTGACCACCCGTTTCTGGCAATGGCCTTACTGGGACAAAGAAAGCTACTACTTTCTATCCACCACGGGAATTACGAAGACCAGCTCTGTCAAAACGCGCTTGTTTTATGATAAGTTCAGCAACCTTCTGAGTTCCTTTGACGACAACACATATACTACTCAAAACAAAGGCTCTTCGTTCCAGAGTTTTTATAAAGATGACACTTACGGCGGATCACTTGAGTACAATAACCAGCTGAATTCCGAGCATTTTCTCAGAGCATCAGTTCAATTCAAGAACGACCGTCATAAGGAAAACGACCTGGGCGAGCCTGTTCGTACTTACAGGGACTATACGGCCTCTTTCGGCATAGAAGATTCTTATCAGGTGAATGAGCAACTGCTGCTATTGCCCGGAGTAGGAATGAGCCTGCGCAAGAGCCTCGAAGCAGAGAACTACAACTCCGGAACGGAAGAAATCACTAATCATCCTGAAAACAAGAATTATGCTTTTAATGCTCAACTGGGAGTGGTTTATCAGCTAAGTACTCAGCATAAGCTCAATGCCTCAGTAGCCCGTAAAACACGTTTCGCCACCGTAAAAGATCGCTATTCCTACCGCATGGGTCAGGCAATCCCCAATCCGGATTTAAAATCTGAAGCTGCCACTCATTACGAGGCGGGGTATTCGGGAAGAATTAACAGCCGGTTCCAGGTTGATGCGGCTATCTTCTACAGCCGCATTTCTGATGCTATTATGCAGATAAATGACGTGCAGCCGGGTGTCTATCAATTGCAAAATGCGGGTAAAGCAGAATTCTATGGCTCAGAGCTGTCTGCCAACTACACAATTCTGGGGGGTTGGAGCGCAGGAGCTCAATACAGCTACCTGCACCGGACGAATCTTACAAACAGAGACCTGAAATTTACAGATGCACCGGATCATAAAGTGCTGGTCTCCTCGGGATACCAGTTTGAAAAAATAGCCTCTGTACTGGCAAGTATGGAGTACAATTCTTCCCGATACAGCACCAGTTACGGAACAAAGGCCGGTGAATTCGCCCTTGTCAACCTAAGTGCACGAACCAAAGCGTACAGGTGGATTTCGATTGAAGCCGGGATGAATAATGCATTTGATAAGAACTATGCTATCAGCGAAGGCTTTCCCGAACCAGGAAGAAACTACTTTGTGAATCTGATTTTCAACAATCTTTAAACGCCAATAGTAAATACAACAACTATGAGATCCTGTAAAAAACCGTTCATCCTTGTCCTTTTTCTTAGCTCATTTTGCTCATCTCCTTTGCTCGCTCAAACAAACGCAAAACAGGCGTCCCTCACTATAGAGGGCGAAGTCAAAACGAAATTGGTATTGACGCCGGCCGACGTCGATCAATTACCAAAAACCATGATCATCACAAAAGATCGGGCAGAAAAACAGCACTCCTATTCGGGAGTTGAACTGGGTCTCGTTCTTCAAAAAGCCGGCGCTACCCTGGGTGACGAACTAAGAGGAGAAAACCTTGTTCAATATTTAATGGTAGAGGCAAGCGATGGCTACCAGGTCCTTTTCTCACTTGCAGAGGTTGACCCTGCCTTTACGTCCCGCAAAATTATCCTGGCTAACAGAAAGGATGGATCGCTACTGCCTCCCGACGAAGGCCCTTTTCAAATTATCATTGAAGGCGAAAAAAGCAGGCCGCGGAACGCAAGACAGGTTATTTCTATCAAAGTTAAATTTTCTGATTAAGGGCAGATTTTTGCAACTAACGACATAACACTTTATGGTAATTAGAAAACTTTGATTAAAGGACGTCATTTACAACTGCCAGAGCTTCGGAAGGAGTTAATACAGGAAGTTTACTTCTTTTAAAGTCCTTTGTATTTCTGGTAACAATGAAATCTACTTTAGGAATACTTAAAGCACTGTAGTACTGAATCCCATCTTCATAATCTTTGAAGTTTGATTTCAGCGACTGGCGGATCACAACAGCAGTTACATCAGTTATTTCAGTCATATCCGCCAATTCCTCCAGAAGTTTTACTGCAGCGCTACCTGATATCGATTGGCGAAGGATATAGTAGATGTTATTGTAAGAGACGGCTGATATATAGATTTTTGCTTTGCCATCTATTGCCAAATTAAAAAGCTTAGCAGCATCCATAGCAAACGGTTGGCGGTTCGCCAGAAAGTCGATCACGATATAAATAACCATGAAATACGTTTCATGGTTATTTATATCTTTTCGCCAACGCCCCGCCCAATTCCTTCTTATAATCGAAGTTATCCGGTAATTTTACTGATCCCAATAATTTTGCAACTTTAGGTGACAGTACTGTTTCATCTTCATCCTGAACGCTAATTGACTTCAGGTAATTTTCTACAATACCAGACAAACTTTTACCTCTCTGACGAGCGTACTTCTTGGCTGACTCGACAACATCACCCTCTATTGTTAATGTAAGCTTCGTATTCATCACACGTGTATATCTTCACCAAAGATACGTATATCAGATATGAAAAACAGCCGATCCGAATAACGTGCTGCTACCTCTCGAATTTCATAACGAACTCGTTCCTGCTATCTTTTTTCCAGGCATGGGATTGGGATGTAGGCGAGATCCCGAATAAGGGTGAATAGGTTTTCACCTTGACCGTTTTATTATCTGGAAAAAATTCCAGGATCCTTAACCAGCCATCCCCGCCGTTACCATTCCTGTGACCGCCACCCATGGATTGTGCGTCAAACAGCATCTGATGAACCGGTTTACCAGACTTATTTTTGTCCATTCTGTACCCCTCGCCTGAAATATGCCCGCTCAGAACCATCTCGATATTGGAAGAAGGCATGACCAGTTTCTCCCATATTTGCTGACCGTTGTTTGAAAATGGCAGTTTTACCATCGGAGCTTTTTGAATGATATTGTTGAGTGAGTAAGGTTCGTAAGTGAACCACTTCATATCACCCTTTGTGCGTTCGTCTTTCGCATTCAGGTAGGCATGCGTAGTCAGAATGATCCGGTGATCCTTATATTCCTCCATTTCTGCTATTCGCTTTGCCCAGGCCAGGACGGTATCCCTCGGGGCAAACTCCACCGTCATGAACAGATAGTCTTTTCCGTTTAGGGATTTGATCTCGTAAGCCGAATTCTCCAACGTAGGTTTTCCCGCTTCATTTTTGCTGTTCTGAACAAGGTGCTTCTTATTTTTCCAATTGGTTGAAATGTTAAAGAATTCGTCATACCGCGATGTTCTCAACCCATTTCTGTCAATGCTGTAGTCATGATTTCCGGTTGCCGCGATGTAAGGCACCTTGCCATTTAACTTGGAAAACGAACGTGCTACTGCTTCCCATTGACTCTGCGAAGGCTGATCCCCGTCATGTCCGGGGTTAATGATATCATCATGTTCTACCAGGTCTCCGACACAGACCACCATTTTAATGTTGAGGGAGTCGACATTATCTTCAACCCAGCTCATCATTAGGTCCAGAATAGGCTGGTTTCTATTCCACTTGACATAGTTCTGCACATCGGGCACCATAATCAGAGACCAGGAATCTTTATTTTCTAATCTGGGTTTTTCAAACTTCGCCTGTGAATAAGCAGTCTGAATAGTCAGCACCGCAACCAGGCTTAAGGCATAAAATAAACGTATATTTTTCATCTTTAAAAAGGTTATATATTAATAGCCGGAGTTTTGTGAAAGTTCTTTGTTTGCGTCTCTTTCTGCCTGAGGTACGGGCCACAGTTCATCTTTATTTTCTCTGAATACGACCTCCTGGGTCGTAAAATGCTTCTTTGCTTCTGCCTCATTGTATATTGGTGAATAGTTTTCGTCTATATCAACCAGCACCTCTTTGGTCCAGGTATTCCCTGATCTGTTCAAATACAAAGAACCGTTCATAACTTTGGGCGCAATTCCCCAGCGACGGAGATCATACCACCGGAGTCCATCATTGCATAACTCGATTTTTCTTTCATACCTTAAGGCTGTTCTTAGCTGCGCCTGATTGAGATTTGACGGGATATTCGGCATCCTGGCACGGGAACGTATCTGATTGATAGCCTGGTGAACCGTGGCGTCAATGTCGTTGGCCTCTATTTTTGCTTCTGCATAGATCAGGAGCAATTCCGCATAGCGGAAGATCCCTACATCCAGGTCTGAGACTCCTGATGCGGAATTGGTGTTATAATCTGAGATGTTGGCATGCTTCCTCCATAGATATCCGCTGAATGAACGATAAGCATTGGTCGCGTCGGTATTGCTCACCAGAGATGGGCTGCTGCTTTGTCCGTTTAACACCGGCCAATAGTTATTTACCCGGGTAAACTTTGAATTCGTCTCGTACTGGATCCCCAGCAGACGGGCGTGAGGACGCGCACAGTACAGATCAAGTCGGGGATCACGGTTTACAAAAGGATTTTGCGGATCATATAAGGGAGACTCATCTATAGGCAGGCCATCAAGCGCCTGAAAGGAATCCATCAGATTTTGAGTTGGTCCCCAGTAAGACGCACCTTTCGCTAGCCTTGATGCCATATAGTAGCCCTGGTTATGGGTATTGCCGTCGATCAGCTGATTATACTCGGCTACCCAGATCCATTCCTTACTTGATTTATAGCCCTCATGACCAAAGATATTCTCAGAAGAAGGTTCGCCTGCCTCGTGTGTCTTGTTCGCATATTCGATCGTCGCATTGAAAGGAGTCAGTGCATAGACGCCCTGGGAGAGATCAATGGCCTTCTTTGCTGTCTCCGCTGCCAGCGCATATTGCTCGCTATACAATGCCACACGTGCTTTCAACATCAATGCAGCAACCTGGCCCGCACGGACATTACCATACTGCGACTGGCTTACCGGCAGATGACTGGCTACGGCTGTCATTTCATCAATGATCCACTGCTGAATTTCCTTTTTAGGCGAACGCGGCAGGTTTGTTTCGGTTAAGCCGAGCGACTTGACAACCAGCGGAACATCTCCATAAAGTTCAATGAGCTGCGAATAGGCATAAGCACGGATTACTCTCAATTCAGCGTCTATCTGATTATAATTCGCTTCTGATAATTGCTCCCTGATATTTTCCATGTTATCCAGCACGGAATGGCACCGGGCAATCGTCTTATAATGAACGGACCAGGGCTTGATAGCGAGGGCATTATCCGTGGTCAGGGAGCTCGTAATCGGCGATGTATAATTATTACCCGGACGCGCATAGCCGATGTCGGTGATATTATCCATGACATGGGCAATGGGGGTGCTGGCCGCGTCCAAGAGCGTAAGCCCTTTATAGGCGCCCAGCAAACCCATCACCGCCTCTCCTTCCGTGGCCGGAAAAGTTCCTGTCGTGGGTCCGTTCAATGGCATTTTATCCAGCTCACAGGAAGCGAAGAATAGCGTGCCAAACATCACTACTCGTATATATTTATTGCTTTTCAGATTCATCATTTTAGAATTTAAGGTCAATACCAAAGGAATACACTTTTACTTGCGGGTAGTAATTGGCCCCTCCCAGAGATACGCCGTCTGAGGCGCCTGCATCATAGGCTACTTCGGGATCATAGCCCTGCCAGAAATTGGTTTTAGTAAATAGATTCTGTCCGTTTGCGTAGATGTACAGCCCGCCTATACCCACTTTACTCAGCAGCTTTTTAGGGATCTCATAGCCAACCTGAATATTTTTCAATCTCAGGTAAGCTGCGTTTCTCTTCCAGAAAGTGGAGTTTTGCGTATTGTTGGTGGAGGTGACGGATAGTCTCGGGAATTCTGCATCCCTGTTCTCTTCTGTCCAGTAGTCCAATTGCCAGGTCTTGATGGCGCTGGAGTTTACAGCCGGAATGACGTAATGGGAGTTCAGATAACCGTCTACTTTCCCCACTCCCTGGAAAAAGGCGTTCAGCCTGAATCCTTTCCAGCCCAGATCGATGTTCGCACCATAGGTATGCTGTGGAATCGTACTACCGATGATCACTTTATCATCGTCTGTGATCTTTCCATCGGGGATGGAGTTTCCATTTTCATCGAATGCTCCTGCCAGATCTTTATATCTGATATCGCCGGGATGTAAGGTTCCAAACTGCGTCGGACCGGCTTCTATTTCTTCCTGACTCTGATAGAAACCCTCTGCTATGTAACCATATATGGAGTTGATAGCTGATCCTTCCTGCTGACGGAGCAAGGCACCTGAAGTCTGACCTTTCATGTCGATGATCTCATTTTTGATATTGGAATAATTCACTCCTAGCCCCAGCCTGAAGTCGCCCCATTGATTGTCATACTGGGCACTGAATTCCAGACCGTCATTTCGCACCCTCGCTGCGTTTTGATAAGGTGGATTCAGTCCGGTTAACTGAGACGTGTAAAGCGTCAGCAGGATCCCGTCTGTATCTTTCGTATACCAGTCCGCCGTGATCGACAACCTGTTAAACAGCCTGGTGTCCAGTCCCACACCCGTCATTGTGGTCTCTTCCCACCTGAGATCAGGGTTTGACATCGTGTTTAAAGTCACAAGCTGGTAGATCTGGTCGGCCATAGAAATACTTCCAACAGCCAGGGTTTCAGCAAAAGGATAATAGGAAGTACCGATGTTCTGATTACCCAGCTTTCCCCAGGAAGCTCGCAGTTTCAGTTCATTGACAGTATGTTTGGCATCTTGCAGGAACGCTTCCTCTGAAATTCTCCAGCCGGCCGAGAAGGAAGGAAATGCTCCCCAGCGATTCTTGCCAATAAAGCGTGATGTTCCATCATATCTGAGATTGGCCTCAAAGAGGTACTTATTCCGGAAATCGTAGTTGAACCTACCGAATGCGGAGGGCAGTTCCCATTGCGACTGTGTACCATCGTTATCTTTCGTTTCGTTGTTGGCGCCCGCTGTCAGCACTTCATAAGTGTCGTATGTAAAATCGCGACGGTAACCCATCAGGTACTTTTCATCATAGGTTTCACGGGAAACACCTGCCAGAAGCTTAAAGGTATGTCCGTTCCAGGACTTAGTTGCGCTGGAAAGAAACTGGTAGTTGCCGAAGTAGTAGCGGCTGGCTGTTTCAGTCAGTTCTGTAAAGGTGTTTAATGCCCCGGCTTCAGTTCCGTCATCATTATATGTCATGACGCTTTTGATGAACGTATGATTATTTCTCGTGCGGTATCTCGGGGCAACTATACCGGTTAAGGAAAGCCACTCCACAGGTTTGTAGTTCAGGGTCAGATTACCGAACAGCTCAAGATTATTCGCCTTTCTGTTACCACCGTCTTCAATGAATCCTACCGGATTGTTTTTAACCCAGCCTTCTGACCATAGTCCGTTCCGCCTTATCGGGATGTTTGTAGGCATCCTCCCCAGATAATTCCAGATGCTACCCTCATTGGCAATCTGCAGCCTGTCCGTATTGGTTACGGACATATCAAATTTGATGGACAGGTTCTCTGTAGGGTTAATATCCATGTTGTTCCTGACCGTGTAGCGCTCAAAGCCGGTATTCTTGATGATTCCGTCCTGGCTCACGTAGCTGACCGACGGCGCGATCCTGATCTTGCCGCTGCCTGCGGAAAGCGATGCAAAATGGTTCTGGGTAAAGCCTGAGCCATTCAGGATGGCCTTTTGCCAGTCGAAATTGTCGGGATCCTTCGCGTATTCCTGTCTGAACTCTTCGATGGCTTCGGGACTATACAGTTCATAGCCTGAATCGTTCATGTTCGCTTCATTGAATACCCGCATAAAGGTCATCCCGTCTGTCACCTTGGGAATGGCGGTGGCTTCCTGCCAGCCACTATAACCTTTATAATTGAAAGCTATTTTATCTTTTCCGGCCCTTTTGGTCGTAATCAGGATGACTCCGTTAGCTGCGCGGGATCCGTAAATAGCGGCAGACGCAGCGTCCTTGAGGACGGAGATGGATTCTATCAGATTCACATCAACCAGATCCATCGTCCCGGCAATTCCGTCAATGAGCACCAAAGGAGAGCTGTCGGATCCTCCGAATGAATTAACGCCGCGGATTCTGATCTGTCCGCCATCCGCACCGGGAGCCCCTGTTTGAGACGTGACCGTTACACCGGGAGCCAGTCCCTGCAAAGCCGTTGAGGTGGATACGATAGGCCTCCGTTCCAACTGCTCGCTGCCGATCGTGGAAACAGAACCTGTCAGGTTTACCTTCTTCTGCGTACCATAGCCTACTACCACCACTTCACCCAGGGCCTGAATGTCTTCCAGTAAGATTACAGTCTGAAAAGATGCGGAGGCGGCGACTTCTTTCGGCAGAAAGCCAATATAGGATATCACTAAAGTCTTTTCCTGAGGATTCAGATCGAAAGAGAAATTTCCGTTATTGTCTGTCAGCATACTGAAAGATGTACCCTTAACTGCGACAGTAGCTCCGGGCAAGGACTCACCTTTAGAGTCTGTAACCCTACCCTTTATGATGCTTTGAGCTGCAACTGACGGTGCAGCAATGGTTTTTACCGGAGCAGCAAATGCCAAAGTTTTCGTCTGGTCTTCCTTAACCAGCACATTGGTCTTTACAATCTTATAGCTAAAGGGCAGATTGCGGAACAGAGCTGCTAAGGTTTGTTCCAGCGTTGCATCCTGAACTTTGATGCTGGTCTGCGTGGATTTTATCTTATTACTGTTGTAAACAAACGAATAGCCTGTCTGGCTCTTGATCTCTTCGAAAATCTGATGCAGGGAGGCGTTGTGTTCTTCGATCCTGATCTTCTGTGCGAAGGACGAGGCGCTGACATAACAGCTGCAAACGAGAACAAGCAGGAAGGATAAGCATAGCTTCATTAATCTCATTATGTTTTCTTCTATCAATTAGTTATTAAAATCTTTTTATGTGATCCGTCTTCTGTAAGAACATATTTGAGTCCGAAAAACTGCAGTATCTCCAGTGCCTCCGCCGCATTGACATTGCGGTTGACTTCGCCTGAAAGCTTAAGTGATTTATCACTTCCCGTGTACTCAAAATCAACATTATACCACCGGGAGAATTGCTTTAGGACCTCTGCCAAGGGTGCTCCCTGAAACTGAAACTTTCCATTCTTCCAGCTGATACTCAGATCTGAGCGTACGGTACTTACGCGCAGCTTATTATTGCTTAAGTTGAGGGAAGCCTGCTGGTCGCGGGTCAGAACAGCCGAGCCGACACTCACCCTTCCTTCCAGTACGGTGGTGATCATTTCGGGATCTTCCTTATAAGAACTCACGTTGAAATGCGTACCCAATACCTTAACATCCTGACTATTGGTGACTACCCTGAAGGGCATGTCGGGGTTCTTCGCCACCTCGAAATATCCTTCGCCCTCCAACTCGACCTTACGTTCCTTTCCGGCGAAGCGTGTCGGGTAACGAAGTGAAGATGCGGCGTTCAGCCAAACTTGTGTACCATCAGGGAGCTGCACCTGATACTGCCCCCCTTTCGGCGTGACGATGGTGTTATAGGCTATTTTGCCATCCGCACTCGCTACGTCTGAAATTTCATAAATCAGGCGCCCGTTCTTTTCCTTGACAATCCGCACACCCTGGCTCCTGATGATCTCCCCGTTCCGGGTATCCCCCAGCAAGATCTCTGTACCGTCTCCAAGCCTTAGCACCGCTCTGTTTCCGCCGGGCTTAATCTCTGCCGTTAAGGCCGCAGATTGATCAGCGTTGTAGGATGTCCTCCCAAAGAAATAGATCCCTATCGAGCAAATGATCATCAGCGCGGCTGCTGCGGATGCTATCCTGGCGTACATGGTGAATACCTTCCTTCGCGGTTTGACACGTTGTTGCTCGTATCTTTCGATAGCGTCTTCCCAGGCATCCATGATGCTGGAATATTCTTCGCTTTCGCAGTCGTTCAGATATTCGAGGAACTTTGCGTGATCCTTAGCAGCGTACTTCTCTGAGGCCAGCTGTTCTAAAAAAAGTAAGGCTTCCCTTTTAGTCATAATTCTTTCTCTATACCTATGTCAGGAAGAGAGCGAAAAAGGACACCCCTGGAAAAAAAATTATTTTAAGAATAAAAGAGTGTGCGCGAATCCCACTGCGTAAGTGGCGATTAATCCCGCTTTGCGGAACAGGTAATCCTTGATATGCCTGGTGGCGGCATAGCATTGTTTCTTAACCATCGATTTCGAAATATTAAGCTCAGTAGCAATTTCATCATGACTGAGTTCCTGCAGGTTTCTCATCTCAAAGATCTGCCTCCGTTTAACAGGCAGGAGATCCATGGCATCGGTAAAAACTGCCTTATAATTCCGGTATATCAGGTCTTCATCGGCAGCCCGGGAACTGCCCTCCAACGCATATTCCAGATATACGTCGGCTTTCTGCCGTACTTTCCGGTGCTCGTGGAGATTGATCAGCTTATACTTGGCCATTTTATACAGGTAGCTGTTCAGGGAACCGATTTCTGTTAATGTATGCTTCCGCTCCCAGAGGTCTGCGAAAACATCATGGAGTATTTCTTCCGCATCTTCTCTGGAATTCAACATTCCATTGATGAACTTGAAGATTTTCGGGTGGTAATGGGAATACAGCCTGCCGAATGCATGAGAGTCACCATTAGCTGCACTCTTTAATAGAACATCTTCCTGAAAGACAGTTTGCTTTTCGTATTTTATCAATTCCATTTTGCGGCTCCGGTAATGGAGGCAAAGGAATCGTTGCTATTTGAAGTGTGCCTTAGTCTACTGTTAAGAAAATATTAAGGTTTGTGGGGTAGGTTTGAAATATATTTGAAAGAAGGCAACCTTGATTGAATCAGATATTGTTCATTACGTTTTCAGCTTTTTTCCATGTACTTACACATGCCAGCCGCAAAGTACTTGGCTAAGGGCTCATCTGTCTCAGTTTTCTTTTTACATTATAAAAACGAAGTAGAAGTCTGTCATACCATAAACTAAAAAACAACAGGACTATAGGAATGCAGAGCGTAAGTTGTCCGATAATCAGGAACGTAAAACCTCCAATTAATCCTCCCGAGAAAAAACAGCCAATAATGGCTCCCTTTAAGAGAATAGCTTTATGTAACTTTTTGCGTTCAGCGATTCCTTTGTAAAACAACAGCTGTGATAATTCGATACCTAAATCGGTAAATAACCCTGTCAAATGCGTTGTTCTTACAACTGATTTTGATACGGTTGTTACCAGCGCATTTTGAAGCCCCATAGCAAAAAGCAGTGCGCATGAAAGGAATACGGTGCTCACTGCCCAATGATTTAGCCCCAATAAGTCTGAACAAGCTACGAAAAGAAGCACTCCAATTTCGACAGCTATAGGAAACATATAAGAAGTATGAGGCTTGTATTTTGGTGCCAGTTCCATCAAGGTGTTTGAAACAAAGGCGCCGAATAAAAAAAACAAGGTATAAACCAGATAGGTACAGGCCATCCGATAGTCTTTTAGAAAGAACTCTTCTGAGAAAAAAGCAAAATGACCTGTTACATTAGTGGTTAATGTACCTAATGAAAGTACACCGGTGATATTGACAATGCCAGCCACACAGGAAAGAAGAGAGGCTAGTTTTAAATTGTGCAGATAGGTGCGACCTTTACCCTTATGCCTGAACATAAAAACTACAGATTGATAAGCTGTCTTATTGTTTGCATCGGTATAAACATTCTGGAAGTGTCATTCAGACGGATAAACCCATATTTTTTGTAGAATGCTTCAGCAGATTCATCTATTGGATCCTGTGAGGCTTGCCTTTTTATGTATTCATCTAAAAGCGGAGCCTTACTGTTGAAACTTCTACGATTATGTTCCTTTTTTAAGTTTACTATTTTCACTTATTTGAGTATCCTTAAACGTTAAGTAATCTAAACGAGCCTGTTTAAGGGCATCATTGGGAGCTGGCGGATTTAATAGCGCTTCCAAAAATATCTTTTTATCTTCGATTATGTGCAGGATGGTATCGTTATCCCTTATGATTTTGTTGGCTTGCGCCTGGATATGAAAAACTACAAATTCGGAAAGACTCTTAAATCCGCTCAGTTCGGACGCGTACTTAATTAACTCTTTCTGTTCTTTGCTAATGCGAACATCGATTCTATCGTTAATTACTGTTGCCATTTTTACTCCGATCTTATTTAATTTTCCTATGCTTGTGAAATTAGCAATACAATTGTACGTTACATTACCGTACAATGCAAATACTGTTATAAAGAGGAAGCTTATTCGATTCTGAATATTAGAAGGGTAGGCAAATCTTCAATGGAATAGCATCAATGATCAAGATCGTGAAGAAAATGACACCCGTTTCCCAACGTTAGCAAGGCCTGCATCTCCTTCTTGCCTTGTTCGCTTCTTCGTCGCCGTTGTTTTTGATACTACCTTCCGCTTTAATCGCGTAGCAGCCTGTTACCCTCATAACACATGTTATAAATAGATGCCCCCCGTGCTTGTTGCGCCTCGCTGAGTTCCATATTTACAGGACCTTCGGGAAACTCTCCCGGCTCTTCAGCGGCATAAGCGGCGATTATCGCACAGGGACTGAACTCCTTGCTGTTCAGCAGGACATGACCTTCCTCCATTCGTGTTTTGCTATAGGCCAGCAGCGATACGCTCAGCATCAGCAACTGGTCTGCTTCGGGCTGAGTCTCAAACCGGATCTCCTGCGCTTCCAGCTGCCCGTGTTTGCGAACCTCTACGTCTTTAACTTCCAGATATTCATAGTATTCCTGACGGAAGTTGAAGCCTATCAGGCTGAAACGGATACGGTACTTGCTGACCGCTTTGCTGATGCTTAAGGGTACCCGAATGTCTGTTTTGGCGTTCAAAGCCCCCATGAAAACACTGATCCTCCCCTGCCCGTCCCGCTCTACCCGCTGACTGACCTGGAGCACTTCGCTCAGCCGGCTCTTGATATTGAAGTCCATCCCGATGATGCTGTCCAGGTCTGCATCATGCAGATCGCGCCGGCCCACGCTTCCACTCACACTGCCCCGGATGCCCCGGTATACCAGCTGTGTGCTACGGCTGACCGCCTTCCCGTCCCGGTGGATATAAGCCGGTTGGAATGCATTGCGAATAACCGCCGCCGTCGTACTGGAAAGACCAAACTCCGTGGAGGCACGGATGCTTTCGCTGGTCTGCTTAAATTTGCGGGGTTTCCCCTGAATGATGTTCATATCGCGGTACCCGCGATATACTACGGGACCGGCCGTGCCGCGTACCATACCTTTGTTGTCTACTTTTGCCATAACGCTGTTTCTTTTAAAACAAGATCGGGTGGCGGAATGTTTATTTCGGTTTCTATGCATTTTTTGACAAAATCTTCCGGATTTGAGCACATTTTGCAGGAATATTCGCAAAACATGTTAGATGCTTCAGCCTGGAAACCCTCTATATGAAGGTGGGTTCATCCGGATGAAAGGCTGTCAAAAGTCCGACTTTTGGTTAGTAAAGTCGGACTTATCACGGGATGAACGCTGCATGTTATGGGCTTGAAGGTAATTGATTACTGAATGATGTATATCTCCCCTCAAACGCATAGTTTTGGGATAGCAAAATCTGTCTTGCTCTGTAATTTTAACAAACGTACATCTTGGAAAACTTTAAATATTATTTAGCTGCTATAATCGCTTTCTCTATCTGGGGCTTTTTCAGTCTGGTATTAAAACCCCTGGATACGTACGCCTCATTAGATATTCTCTTTTATCGCGTGTTCAGCTGCGCCGTTATTATGTCGATAATCTCTCTGTTTTTTAAGAGAAGAAAGATCAGGGATAATATAAAGCTACTGCAGTCTCTACCAAAGAGAAAACGACGTTTGGTTGTTGGCTTGAATGTTGGCGGCAGCGTCTTTTTAACTGTTAACTGGTTCTCGTTCATTTATGTAATAAACCATGTAAGTGTCCGCGCAACTTCTGTGGCCTATCTGGTCTGTCCGATTCTGACGACGTTACTGGCATACTTCCTCTTACGCGAAAAGCTGAACCGTTTACAATGGTTCTCCGTAGCGCTAAGTTGCCTGGGATGTCTCTTGCTGTCCTATACGAGTTTGAGCAATATGTTTTTTAGCACTATCATTGGACTTAGCTATGCCTGCTACCTGATCAGCCAGAACAAAAACAACGGGTTTGATAAGTTCCTTGTACTTAACTTCCATATTATTTTGTCGGCTTTCCTGTTATTGCCTTTCTATCCTGCATTCTCCGGTCCGGTTCCCTCTGATTTTAAGTTCTATTTCTACGTAGAAATCATTGCCGTGCTTTACACAATAGTTCCTTTATTCTTAAATCTATATGCGCTTAGCGGCATCAGCTCATCGAAAGTCGGAATGATATTAAACCTCAACCCACTCATTGCTTTTGGCCTGTCGGCATTTGTATATCACGAGCCGCTGGGATTTTTGCAGCTATTCGCTTACGCGCTGGTTCTACTGGCCGTTATAGTCTTCAGTGCGAGTAATTTCTCAAATCGGGCAGTGCAGGCTTAGCTGGATATTATCCGGTTAATTAAACCTGCTTCTCCTCGCGTCTTTCCTGCGCAGATTTATCTTCCGCAACGCCGGCTTTCCAGTAAGAAAAAGCGTAGAAATCCTGGTTGTTCCATCGCAATTCCTCTCGGAAATAGTGGCGGAGGTCTTTAACGGAGCGATACTCGCAGGCTACATAGGCAAATTTAGAAAGCGTTGGAGGCAGTTCCACTTTCCTTGCTTCGACAGCCAGCGTACTGCCGTCTTCGGGATGCTCATTGTACAGCCATTGGATGGTAAATCCATCGTGCTTCACTTCCGGATGTATATCCTCCGGTGTGGCTACTTCAATCAGGCAATGACCCCTCGCCTCCTTGGGTAAACTTTCGAGAATGCAGCTCAATACCGGGATAGCTGTGGCATCACCGATCAGGAAATACCAGTCCACATCCGGACAGAGCACTGTTTTGCGAAGCTTCATGGCTACACCTAACTGATCTGATATTTCGGCCTTTAGCGCCCAGGATGAAGCAGGGCCATTCTCACCGTGGTTTATAAAGTCTATTACAATCTCATTTCTGGCGGTATCGATTGCCCTGTGGGTATATGTTCGAACCAGAGGTTTTACATGTTCGTCGGGCATTACCCACTCTCCCTTTTCAGCGTCAAATGTTGCGAATTGCACTTCCTTTGTTCCCGATGGCGGAATAAAGATCTTATTATTCGCTCCCGGTGTACACTGCTGAAAGTCATTTGCCCCGTCGCCCCGAAGCCAGACGCGGATATAGTGGGGGGTAACAAATTCCTTTCGAACTACCTCAAATACATGCTTTCCAATGTTCGGCTTTTCCATCTTGTTATCTATTGAGCAATTGAACAATATCGTTAATCATCAGATTCACGGAGATTAATCCTCCCCCTGAAATGAACCATACATCCGGATCCAGGTAAAAGACGTTCCCGTTCTTATAGGCATTCGTTTGTTTAATAAGGGTATTTTCTATTTCCGTACGGTCTGCTTTCTTTCCCACCACAGCGGCATTGCGGTCTACGATAAACAGAATATCAGGATTGGCATCTGCAATCAATTCGTTGGATACACGTTGGCCGTGGACGGACTCGTCTTTTAAATCCATTACAGGTTTGATCTGAAGCACGTCGTGTATAAATCCGAACCGGGAGCCTTTACCGAACGCACTGAAGCGCCCGTTGTTATAGATCAGGAACAAAGCCTTCCGGGGATCAGCCTTAAATTTTTCCTGTGCGCTAACAATCTGGTTTTGAACAGAATCTATTTTTTGCTGTGCTAACTCCTCTTTGCCTACAATCTTTGCCAATAGCTGCGTATTATGGATAAAAGACGGGATATAGTCTTTGTTATCGGTACCTATGAAGATGGTAGGGGCAATTTCGCTCAACTCCTGGTAGAAACGCTCCTGGCGGGTCGATATCAGGATAAGCTCAGGATTGAGGGCGCTGATAGCTTCGAAGTCGGGTTCGATAACCGAACCTACATCCGCAACCGCCGGATCGTTTTTCACAGCCGACAGGTAGCCTGGCATGAATTTCTTAGGCACCCCGGTGGGCTTTACGCCTAATTTATGCAGGGTTTCTAAGGCACCGATGTCAAGCACCACAATCCGTTCGGGCTTTTCGGGTACTTTGGTGACGCCCAGCTTATGGGTGATCTCTGTGGATCCTTTGGCAGGTTCTTTAGTGGAGTTATTCGATTGACATCCGGCAAACAATATCGAAAGTGCCAATACTCCCGGTAACATGCTCTTCAAGGCATTGAATTTTTTCATAAATTATATATTAAAATAATTGCAGATTCGTCTGCAGTCTCTTTCGATAATATCAAAATCGATCTCAAATATTTCGCGCAGAATAGGAGCCTGGATTACTTTTTCCGTGCGGTCATTGTACAGGATCTTGCCATCCTTCAGGGCGATGATCTGATCGGAATACTGAGTGGCAAAATTGATCTCGTGGAGTACGATGACCACCGTTTTACCTAGTTCGTCCACCAGCCGGCGCAGGGTCTTCATCACATGAACGGCGTGTTTCATGTCCAGATTGTTCAGCGGTTCGTCTAGTAAAATATAATCCGTATCCTGCGCAATGATCATGGAAATAAAGGCCCTCTGGCGTTGTCCGCCACTTAGCTCGTCGATGTACATATCCTGAAGATCAACCAGATCGGTAAAAGCAAGGGCTTCATCCACCTTACGCCAGTCTTCCTCCCTGAGCTTTCCCTTGGAATATGGAAATCGTCCGAAAGAAACCAGGTCTCTGACTGTCAGCTTCAGCTCGAGGTGATTGGATTGTTTCAGGATGGAAAGTTTTGTAGACAGTTCATTCCCTTTGTAGCTATTGAGTGTTTTGTCCATGAAATAGACCTGACCGCCGTCCTGCGTCAACAGCCGGCTCAGGATGAAGAGAAGCGTGCTTTTTCCGGCTCCGTTTGGCCCGATCAGCGAAGTTATCTGACCATCTGGTATGCTGCCGGAAAGATGTTTCAGTACTTCCTTATTCCCATACTGCTTCGATATATTTTCAAAACTTAACTGATCTTTTTCCGCGTCATCCATATCAAATACATAAAATATACTCCCCCGATAAAATTGATAATAATACTAACTGTGGTTGAAAAACTAAACACGTGTTCCACCAGAAACTGTCCAAAGATCAAAAAGATACAGGCAATTGCACTGCATATCCAAAGCATTTGCTTATGCTTACGGGTTTTGAACAGCTCGTAAGTTAGATTGGTCACTAAAATACCTAAAAATGTGATGGGACCTACCAATGCCGTCGAAACGGAGACCATGAGGGAGATGATGAGCATGGATTTACGAACCAGGCGGTTGTAATCCAGGCCCAGATTAATAGCATGGTCCCGGCCAAGGGCCAGTACATCCAGGTATTTGGCGTGATAAATGGCGTAGCCAACTGAAGCGACCATCGTGATGGAGGCTACCGTAAGCAAACTGGTGTTCATCTTGGCAAAGGATACAAACATGAAGTTCTGAACGATAGAAAACTCGTTCGGATCGATGAGCACATGCATGAACTGGCTCAGGGTTTGGAACAGGATGCCCATCACCATTCCCGTTAACAGGAGTTGAAACATGCCGTTTTTCTGTTTGCCGAACATGATGAGGTACATGAAGACGGAGAAGCCGAGCATAAGTAATACGGCGTAGAAGAAGTTCTCCTGCTGCGAGATCACTTTAAAAGCAGTATCGCCATAGGCAAATACAATAATGGTTTGAAACAGAATGAAGATAGCCTCGTAGCCCATCAGTGAGGGTGTGAGAATCCTGTTTCCGGTAAGTGTTTGGAAGATAATGGAAGAAAAGGCCACACTGATGCCTACCAGGATCATGCTGGCCAGGCGGATTCCGCGCTTGCTCAATACATAATCGAGATTTTGACCGACGTCGTAGGACATGAAGAGCACTACACCAGCAAGCAGACAGAGTAGTACAAGTAGTAATTTAACAGCTGGTTTCATCGACGTCGTTTCGCAATTAAAATCAAAAATATTACACTCCCGATGATCCCTACGGTCATGCCAATGGGTAATTCGTAAGGATAAACCACCAGCCTGCCTATGATATCGCATATAAGCAAAAAGGACGCGCCCGCAAAAGCCGTCAGAGGTAAGGCGCCCCGCAGGTTATCGCCTACCAGCAGACTTACCAGATTGGGAATGATGAGCCCTAAAAAGGGAACCGCCCCGACGGTAACGACCGAGGCACTCACTACCAGGGATACGGCAAAGATACCGATCTGAACAACCGTAGCATAGGAAATACCGAGGTTAGTGGCGAAGCTTTCGCCCATTCCCGCTATGGTAAAGCGCTCTGCGTAGATATAGATCAGGATGACGGCAGGTAAAATGGCGTAAACGGTTTCGTATTGTCCGGACAGAACAGAAGAAAAATCGCCCAGTAGCCACTCCTGGGTATTCTGGACGATTCCGTGCTTGTAAGCAAAGAAAGTTGACACCGCACTGAGTATGGCTCCCAGCATCAACCCAATCAGGGGGATAAAAATGGTGCTTTTTAGCCTGATCTTGCTGACGAAAACGATAAAAGCGAAGGAAGACAGGAATGTGAAAACAAGAGCGAAAGCCATCCGTACCGAGAGGGATGCTTGCGGCAGAGCGATAAGGGCAACAAGTATCCCCATCTTGGAAGCTTCCAACGCGCCGGATGTGGTTGGCGATACGAACTTATTTTGGGAGAGTTGCTGCATGACGAAGCCTGAGATGCTTAGTCCGGCTCCCACCAGGATCAGTGCCAGCGTGCGGGGTATGCGGCTGATTGTAAAGAACAAGGCCATTTCGCTATCGGCAAACAGCTCGCCAAAGCGGATATTTTTAACCCCCGTAAACAACGATATCCATGCAAGAAGCAAAAGGAGACAGGCCGCCATGACCTGTACTCCTATGCTGTTTCTATATTTACCCAAACTCTCTCTTTCTTACTTTATTTAATCTTCGTAATGGTATCTCCATTTGTATCTGCCGCAGGAGCCTGTCCTTGTACCGGACGACCTCCCTTAGTCTTGTTTACCACATAGGCAGTGCCCGATTTCGGATCTACCTTCACGTGATTAGGTGCTGAGCCGGTAGGCAGGTCCGCCAGAACAGCGTACGATCCTGCGTCGATCACTGTGGTTGTACCAGTCTGTCTGTTCGCTGAATAAATGCGATTTTTGATGGGATCGTATACAATACCGATTGCTCCGGCCCCGGTATTTATAGTTTTCAAAAGGGTTCCTTTGGTATCTAAAACGGTTACCGTTCCAGATTTCTGGTTTGCCACGAACAAACGCTTGCCGTCACTCGTGATATTTACCGGACTTTCTCCGCCAGCAGGAAATGTCTTCTCGATCTTACGGCTTTTCAGATCAACTACAGCAATAGAATTGTCGCCCATTACGGTAATATACAGCTTATCCTTTGACCCGGCAAAAGTAAGGCCTGTAACCGTTTTGCCTAAATCAGGAATAAGATGCGAGAACTTGTTCGTTTTTCCGTCGATTACCCAGATACTGCTCGGATCGCCAACATCAGTTACATATACCAGGTTCTTATCCTCATCCACCAGAACTTCTCTTGTGTGTGTTTTCTCTTGTCCATTGGTAATGGTAGCCAATAATTTCCCTGTTTTCAGGTCGACTGCATTGACAGAATTGGTACGGGTGTTACTCGTATAGGCAACTTGCGTTTTACTGTTAATAGCAATACCAAAGGGTGGATTTTCTTTGAGTAGAATGCTGTCTACAATGGCCAGGCTGTTGGGATCAATTTTATAAAGGGCGCCTCCGGGAGCTGTTCTGGATCCGGCGGCTGTTACGTAAATATGTCCGTCTTTTGCGTTGAACGCCGCCTCGTATACGCCCTTTCCGGCAGGAGCCGATTTTTCTACAGTTTGCGCTGAAGCATACGTGGCGGAAAATGCCGTCAAAGCAGCGATAGCCAGAATCGCCTTGGCGCTTTGGAATTTTGGGGGATTGGGATTGTTTTTGCTCATAATAACGTAATTAATCGTAAAAGTTAAAGTGAATTTATTTGCTTGTGCCAGGAATGGTAAAATCGTTTAAATGCCTGTTGCCAGTACAAAGCGCCATGTTTGCCCTGCTCATCTATGTCTAACTCCAGTTTTCGCAATGATTTATCCTTCAGGAAAGAAACTAATTCCAGTGTTTCATCAGCCATAGTCAGCTCTCTTGTTTGCTCTCTCCCCCGCTTCTCTTTGGCCCCCACATAAAAATAATAATAGGGGTGTTCGTTGATGGGGAGCTGGCTTATGTGATCATTTGCAAGCTGGTATAGCTTTTCGCTATCCACCCAGATGGAGGGCGAAAACACGCCGACGGTGCCAAAAACTTCTGGGAATAAAAAGCCGGCATAGAGGGTAATAAGTCCGCCCAGCGAGCTCCCGGCCATGGCAGTATGCACTTTATCAGGCAGAGTGCGAAAATGAGTATCCACATAAGGTTTCAATATCGATATGATATCCTTTAGATATTCGCGACCTTTCGCTACGGGGGTGCCGTGCAGGGGATGGAGCAGAAATTCCTGCTGCCGTCCGATATAGGTATCCGCATGGTCGATACCCACCACAATAGCCGGTATACCGGCTTCATCAATGGTTTCGTCTACCATCCATTCGACTGGTCCCGCGCGACCTACAGACGTCGCCTCATCGAAAAGATGCTGCCCGTCGTGCATATATAGCACGGGATAAGAATCTTCCGAATCTGCGTACTCCCTGGGGAGGTAGATCCAGATTTTACGGGAACAACGGAGATGCGGAAAATAAAAGTTGTCGCTCAACACATGCACCTGCGGGCTGGCGGTGGAAGCAGGAAACTGATCACGCCAGGCCTCTAAGCTTAAACATACCTCCGTATCTCCATGCACGTCAACCGTAAATGGAGGGAGCAACTTCCCGTTCCTGCTTGCTTGCAGCATTGTCCAGTTTCCCCGACTGAGCTTTAGCTCCAGCAGACCTTCTTTTACATCCGGCAAGGTGGCAATCAGTTCATGTCCCACTTCAGGAATATTTCCCAAACGATGATGCTCCGGCGACCAATTATTGAAATTACCAGCCAGATAAAGGGGCTCGCCAACGAAATCGACGTTTTTGTTTACAATACGGAGTGTTATCTGATACCCTACCTTTTGCCCCATTTCTAATGTACTTACGAGAACTACTATGCTGGTTTAACTTTTAAAACACCGCTAATCTAGACAGATTCCAAACAACTTACAAGATTATTTAGAATCCATCTAAATTAATCTATCTTTGTGGCCAATCCGATATGATGTACAGATGAGATTTTTTACCAAATGTGCCTTAATGGGGAGGATGATGCTCTTCATTCTTTTAGTTGCGAGTCAATATGCCTATTCGCAAAAGGGTGTAACTATCCGGGGACACGTTTATGATAGAGATAATCAGCCAGTGCCTGCCGCAACAGTTCTGTTAGGCTCCTCAAGCACCGCAACGTCTGAAGATGGAGCTTTTTCCTTTTCAAACATCCTGAGCGGTGACCGGGTCCTTCGGGCGACAGCGGTTGGCTACAGGAACTACCGCGACACGATCCGTATCGGCAATCAGGATCAAATGCTCTCCATCCGCATGTTCAGGGAAGACCAGTTTTTAGAACAGGTGACTGTTACCGGAAAAACGGAAACGCAGGAAGTACGTGAACAGCCCATCCGGGCGGTAGTGATCGACACAAGAGCCGTCGCGCAGCAGCCTGCTACCTTAGCCGAGCTCATGAACAGAGCACCTGGAATACGTATCCGGCAAAGCGGTGGGCTGGGTAACGCTGTAGACGTCTCCATCAACGGCTTTCAGGGTAACTCCGTGCAATATTTTCGGGATGGCATTCCCCTGGATTACCTGGGAGGAGGATACGGGATCAACAACGTACCTTTAAATCTGCTGGAGCGTGTAGAAGTGTACAAAGGGGTGGTACCCGTTTCCTTAGGCGCTGATGCTTTAGGAGGAGCCATTAACCTGGTAAGCGCTCAACCGCGCGGCACGCAGCTAAATGCATCTTATGAAATTGCATCTTTTAATACTCATCTGGCTAATCTTTCTTTCTATTATGCTGACAGCGAAAACCAGAAATTCATAGGGTTGGATGCTTTTTACAACTATTCAGATAACGATTATAAAGCAGATGTTGAAGTAACAAACGCTAACGCAAATTATGATACGGCAACGGTGAGGCTATTTCATAATGCATACAGGCATCATTTCGGAGAGATCTACTTCGGACTGAAGAACAAGAGCTGGACGGACGAAATCCGCTTCTCATTAGCCACATACGGGATAGACCGCGACTCGCAGCATCCGGCTTTAATGACTAATCCCTACGGTGCAGTAGATCTGCGAAACAAAGGGATCATCCCGGCTTTAAGGTATAAGAAACGCCTGTGGGGAGATAAGCTGTCTTTAGATCAGTTCGTCGCTTACAGCTTTTCGGAAAGGAACCGCAGTGATACGATCCGGGGTACGTATGATTGGTTTGGTAACTTCACACCCCGCTCAAACGATGTTATCGGTGAGAGTCCGAACCCTTCCCTATCGGACATCAACTTCCGTAACATAACGTCGCGCAGCTATATTAGCTATGGTATAAATGCGAATCATCTTCTGGCATTAAACGTGGTTTACAATCGTAACAGGCGTACGGGCAGCGACCCTTATGGTTTCCGCTTTGAGGGAACCGATATCGACGTTCTCAGTAAAGAAGCCGTTTACGAAAAGCTGATCGCAGGACTTTCCTGGGAATCGACCTGGCTTGAGGGGAAACTAAGTAACCAGCTTTTCATGAAGTACTTTAACTTCAAATCAAAGGGAATCAACGCGTTTTTGTCTAACAATACTAATCTGGATAAATATACCACGGCAACAGACGATAACTGGGGTATAGGCAATGCTATTAAGTATCAGATTAACGATCACAACATGGTCAGGGCCTCGGCAGAGCTGACTAACAGGCTGCCTGTAACGGATGAACTTTTTGGAAACAACGATACACGCGCTCCTAATTTCAACCTGGAGCCGGAGCGCAGCTTCAATGTGAACCTGGGCTACCGGTATTCGAAAAACAGGCTATCAGCTGAGATTAGCGGTTTTTACCGTAAGACCAAAGGTATGATCATGCTCGTGCCCATACAAGCGCCCTTTTCGCAATACCAGAACCTCGACAGCATCAGGGGCTATGGCTTTGACGCAGACCTGGCTTACCAGCTGCATAAAAGGATCAGTCTGAGCGGCAACATGACCTGGCAGGATAACAGGATGGTTGATGTTGGAGCGGCCGTATACAAGTGGACAGAGGGAACGCGCCAGCGCAATACTCCTTATTTCTTTGCCAATCTGGGACTTACTGGCCGGTTTGATAATGTGTTTAGTGCTAAGAGTGTCTTGAAACCCTACGTCCATTATAATTTTATCCGGGAATTTTACTTAGTACCGGTTCCCCGTGATAAAGAACCTCAAGGCTTCCTGGGGTTATTCGGAGAATCGGAGGTTCCTATAAAGGATCTTGTTCCTGACCAGAGCCTGGTGAGTGCGGGATTCAATTATGCGTTAGCGGGGAGTAATTTCATTATAGGCGCCGAGCTGAAAAACATAGCGAATGCTAAGCTGTACGATTACTACAAGATCCAGCGCCCCGGAAGAAGCATGCATTTTAAAATAAATTATCAAATCAAATCCATAAAAAACTAACAATATGAAGAAGCTGAAGCTCTATAGCATTTTAGGATTACTAGGCGTGGCCACCATCCTGGGATCATGTAGTAAAGATAAATCTGACGATCCAGACACGGAAGGCACCAGCAAGTATGTTTTGATGACTGTTGCAGACCGCACGCAGCAATACGGAGGTGGCTATATCAGCAGCTTCGACGCCATGCCTACAGGTACTATTTCTAACGTAGTAGGTGGTAAATCACTCACCGCAACCCGTGGGGCTGCAGGCTGGAGAACCTACGGGAACTGGATATTCAAGATGTTCCGCAGCGCGGATGCGACACAGGGCATTGAAAAAGTTGAAGTAGCTAAAGACGGTACCGTGACTGCTGGTAAGTTTATTACCTCGAAGAACCCTACAGAAGCGACGAAACGTTACGGAACGGGTAATTTCGTTATCCATGATGAAAGCCTGGGCTTTTACTGGGATGCGGCAGAACCCCTGAAAATACAAAAGTTCAATCCTGCTACGATGAGCAATACCGGATCATTGGACTTTGCCGACGTAGTTAACGAACGGGGTAGCAATGAAGCAGCAATTCTCTTCAGAGCCATCGGTCAGAAATTCCTGGCTGTCAAAGAGGGTAAACTTTATGCCAATTTAGGTTACGGAAAGACAGCTTCCACTCAGGCGGGCTTCTTTGACGATTTCTATCCGAACGTCTATATAGCCGTTATCGATGTAGCCACCAGTAAGTACGAGAAGACCATCGAAATCAGCAACACCGGAGGCATCGCCTATATCAATGAAAACCTGATGTATGATTTTGATACCAATGGTGACCTGTACATTGTAACCCAGGGAATCAGCGCTACAGGAGGTAAGTCTAAAATTGTACGTATCAAAAAGGGCGAAACAGATATTGATAAGACCTGGGAGCTGAAGTTCTCTGATTTCAGAAGCGAAGACAATGGCAAGTTTGTAGGTGTATTCGCCAAAGACCAACGATTGATCGTTACGCTCAATACCACTACTTTAACCGGAGGTGCTACCGGAAATATCAACTCGGCTGATATCTGGAAATTTTACAGCGTAAATGTTGCCACCAAGGCCTTTTCTGAAATTAGCGGAATCCCTACCGGCAACAATCCTGGTGCAGCTTTTGCGGCCGTAGAGATAGACGGTAAAGTACTATTGAGAGGTTCGGCACAAAATAGCTCCGTTAACGGTTACTACGAATACAATCCGTCATCTAACTCTGCTACCAAGCTTTTTGAGGTAAATGAAGGTGGTGCGGTATCCGGACTTATCAAGATAACTTTGGAGGACTAAGATTAAGGATGATAATGAATCTCGAGATCCGCTGTGGAAAGGTTAATTAACCCTTCTACAGCGGATTTTTTTTGGGAATCGGAATGATAACTAACGGAAGAGTTTCCCGATAATTTGTCCGATCTCTGCAAAATCATCGTGGTTACTAATTGATCGTCTTTCGGTTTTTTCCGCACTAAGCTCCGAGAAGGGATAGATCAGCAGGTAGTTGCGGTCATGTAACTTTTGGTTAAGCAGGTAAGGTAATCTGCTCATTTGCGGGTTATAAGATATCATTCCCCTTTTTGCCATAAGTGCAATGAATCCATTGTCGCTGCCTAACTCGGCTGTCTGATTGGAGATGTCGCTCCAGTCGTCTAAAGGCGTGAAGCTTGCTTCTATGTTTGCTTTTTTACGGATGCGTTTTAATATGGTGATAATATGTTCTGTGCTCCGGAATTCCATCGAGGCACCTGAGCGTTTGGCGATATTCCAGATCCTTAAAAGAGCATAAAAGAAACCGGGTTCCTGATCTGCATTCGCTGGAATAAGCACAAGATACTTTTTCACTGTAGCTATGGGCTGAGCGGCATGGTAGACCATCGCATTGACGTGAACGTTGGTCAGATAGCCATTGTAAAGGTTATCGATGAAGGAACTGGAAAAGCCTTTTTCATCTTGCAGGCCGATGACCATGTCGGTGATCTTTTGCTCTTTAAGCACATTTGTAATACCAGAAATGACGTCGTTGTCATACCTGATCAGCGGCATAACCGTCGTGTCGGCAGCGGCGCCGGTCTTTACTGCTTTTGATAATATTTTGTCTGCATTTTTTACAGAAGATTCATTTTTGGTTTCGTTTATTACGTTGAGGGCGAACAATCCGGTTTTATTAGATTCCGATTTAACGAGTAAACTCAGGTTGATCATACTTTCTACAGTTTCCTCGTGGTTCAAGGCCAGCAAGATGTTCTCATCGTCGGGGTTGTTATCTGATACGGTTTGCTCGTTTTCAGCCTGGGCGATCTTTTGAGCACTGGCCATGGAAACGAATGATGATATGGTGCAGGAAACCAGGATCAGCAAAATGCTTCCATTGAGGACATGCTCATTGAGTAGTCGTACAGGTTCGCCTGTAGTAGTCTCGGAAATGATTATGTTGTATCCTACCATTACAGATGCCAGTGTAGCTGCCGCAGATGCGGCACTCATACCGAAGATCAGGCGTCCTTCATCATTGGTAAATCGAAATGTTTTTTGAGTAGCAACAGCAGCCAGCCATTTTCCGCCTATAGAGCAAACCAGCATCACCGCCGCAACACTTATCGTTTCCCAACCTATGAAGAATACTTTGAAATCAATCAGCATTCCTACGCTGATCAGGAAAAACGGTATAAAGATAGCGTTACCTACAAACTCAATCCTGTTCATGAGCGAAGAAGAATGAGGTATCAACCGGTTGAGCGCCAGTCCGGCGAAGAACGCACCGATGATCGCTTCCACCCCAGCCAGTTCAGCAGCGAGGGCAGCTAAATAGATCACCACCAGTACGAATATGTATTGGGAGATTTTGTCTTCCACATTCTTAAAGAACCATCTGGCCATAATGGGGAACAGCACCAGTACAAGTACGCTGAACACCAGCATAGAAGCGGATAGCTGAACCCAGAAACTGGTACCGACGGCACCCTGAGTCATACCTACTACTACGGCCAGCACAAGCAAGGAAAGTACATCGGTAACCATGGTGCCACCTACCGTTACATTTACCGCCAGATTTTTTGCTATGCCCAGCTTACTCACCAGGGGATAAGCAATCAGTGTATGAGAAGAAAATAAGCTCGCAAAGAGTACGGAGGTGAGCAAATTAAACTCGAGGACATATAGGCCCGCAAGCAATCCCAATATAAAAGGCATCGCAAACGTGTAGGCGGAAAAGCCCAGACTTTTCCACTTATTTTTTTTGAAGTCTCCCATGTCAATCTCCAAACCGGCCAAAAACATGATGTAAAGTAAACCAGTAGTTCCGGTCACGACTACGCTGCTGTCACGCGATAACAAGTTATAGCCATTTGGCCCTACTATCGCACCGGCGATGATTAAACCAAGTAAATGGGGTACTTTGATTTTGTTTAATAATAAAGGGGCACTAAGTATGATGATAAGCTCCAATAGAAATTTTAGAATCGGATCTTCAATCGGCAGTGTCAGGTGCTGAATGCTTAGTAAAAACATGGCTTATGGATTAGAGCTTCGCACCAGTTCGACTGAAAACCTGGCTGTGCAGTTGTTATTGACAGAGATGGTTTGAGTGCCTTTGATCAGGTCATTTCCTGAGGGAGTAAGCACCACATTGATGTCTACTTTGCGGGTGGCTGTAGAGTCGGATCTGTAATGCAGCCTGATCTCTGTACTGTCTACCTGCGCAGAATAGACCCGTAGCAGTTTTCCTTTATTTATGATGTTAGTAAAGATACGGGTAGAGTCGCTTGCAAAGGCCCAGGTATCTGATCGCTGATCGCCTACGACATAATCGCTGCAATTGGATTCCCGGCATAACATTTTTCCGTTCCAGCTACCGGAGATGCCTTCCGGCCACTGCTGTACAAATACCGTGTCGCTCTTTTTTGACAAGAGGCTGTCCCTAAGTCGCAGCAGTGACTGGTAGTCAGCGGCCTTCGCAGCAAATTCCATCTCCCTTTTTATGATAGCCTGTTCCCGGCTTTCCAGCTGCTGTTGTCGTTCCTTATCACCGCATGCGGCCAGGCAGACGGCAACAAGAATTAAGAACAGACTGCGGTTTGTCCCCATCAAAGTTACTTTTTGTTTAAAAGAAGTTCGGTGCGTCAGGTGCATACAGGGAAATACCTTTAAGCTCCACAATAAGTTTTAAATTAATTTCCTGCCTATTTCCATATGACCGCACCACCGGCCATTTCAATCCTGTCCTTTCCCTTTAAAATCACCGGAATCACTTCGGGCGAATTGGATTCAACCGGACCGACGTTGTATTGCTTGCCGTCGTTCGGAATAATCTTGAGGTCCCAGACATAGCCAAACGGACCAGTCTGACGGTAATCAGCCCCGACGAGAAGCCATTTTCCGTCGGGCGAGAAAGCCGGAACCGCTTCTTTGAAGTTGCTGGTAGTTACTTGTTTCTGATCGCTGCCATCGATGTTCATGGTATAGATATGTTTATCAATACGCACAGCAAGCTGAGATCCCTGATGGTTAACAGTCAGATCACCCCAATCTTCGTACTCCATACGCTTTACCAGTTTGCCGTTTGTATATGGCGGCGGCAACCGAATAATGTTCTTACCGTGCGTCAGCAGGATTTCGTTATTGGGCAGCCACATCTGCATGTCCAGCATATCAAACGGTTTTCCGCCAACATCGGTCAGGCGGGTTATAAATTCGCCGGTAACTTTCAAAATGGTCACACCATCTTCCTTATCGTTTGACCGCACCATGATCAGGCTATTATCAGGAGATAACAAGCCCTTGCTATAACTGTATCCACCAGGTGCGTTGTATACAAATTCATGTACGATACTCCCATCCTTCAGATTGCTCAAAGTAAACCGGACATCATTATTGCCAACACTGCTTGCGCTGTAGGAAGTGAGACGGTATTTACCGTCGCGAGAAACATCAAAACTGTTTAGTTTAGTATCGTCTGGAATAAAAGACCCACCATCTCCGGAGGGCAGTTGCACCTGTAATATACCTTCCGTTGCCCAGTCATAATATATAGTTCCGTTCAGAGAGGACGGATAATGGGCATTTTGCTGTCCGCCTTCTTCCCCATTTTTTTTACAGGAGCCGAGAAGCAGCGCCAGAAGACATAGTTTAATCGTTGTTTTCATAGTTAGGTAGTTGTAGAAAACAAAGCTATCCTAACGACCAAGAAGGTACAATCCTCGAAAACCATTAATTTTTATATGTTCATTTCGTAAAGGTCAGTAAATATCTTCCGGAAGATTTCACAAGACAATTGAATATTCAGAAACACTCCATTCGTTCCTGCAGATGCAGGTCGGGTGAAAAGAGCTACTTGACCGTGATTTTCACTTTGAATCGGGATATATACTGCGCCGACGCATAAATATAGAGTGCGATTCCACACAGTTCGCAGGTTTCCTCTACTGTATAAAGTATCACATCAGCGATGTTTCCTACTCCGTATAACTGCACAGAATAACCTTCCATAAATTCGAAAACAATTGCTCCACCGACATATAAAATTCCGGAAATAATGAACAGCGAAGCTGTTTTCTTTGGCAACGATCGCAGAAGTTTGAGCAGAAAGAATGGAATTATTAATGCAAGTATGCCGTAGGGTATTGTCCATGAATAGTAGAACAGTGGGCTTATTTTAACCGCAGCACTGCTAAAGGAATTTAAGGTTTCATGGATTTGAAGCGCCTCATCAAAAGACAGAAATAAGAAGATAGAAGCTAACAAGAGCCAGCTGTTGCCTGGTACTTTCTGTGTCGCATCTTTGGAGTTGATCAACCATGTTAAGGCAGACATTCCCGAGGCTGCAATGAGGAAAAGAAAAGAAATTAAAGTGGGAACATTATGTTCTAATGCCAGATTGAAAAACCGGACAAACACATTTACGAATGTATTGTCGAGTTTGAAAACATATCGCATAACTGAGCCTGCTATGCTCGCAGACACTAAGAAAGTTATGGTCAGGAAGAGTACCCTGCGGATTTTATTCGAGCTGATTGAGAGAGTCGGCTCCTCCTTACGTGGCATGGGTAGCAAGTCAGGAGTAACGATTACTTAACCCATCAGATTATGATTGTGTACTCATAGCAGCAGACTGTGAAGATATTAGACACAGTACTGACTTCAAGTGGAGGATATATTTACTTAAGAACATTTCTCAAAGGACTATCATACCAGACTTTCAAAAATGACAGCAAAATCTTCCACAAACAGCATTATTGAAAGTTTTCTCGACTTAACCCTGCTGGGCAGGTAGCCAAAATATTTTTTAAAGGCCACGCTAAAATGCGTGGCATACTTGTAATTTAATTTTGAAGCGACCTCGGCAATACTAACGTCTTCTTCTTTGAGCATCAGTCTTGCCTGTTCCATCTTATGCCGATTAAGATAATTATATACCGTGCTGCCAAATGCAATCTTGAAATCACGCTTCAGGTTAAATTCATTAGTGCCTACTAAATGGGCAAGTGATCTTAATGACAGTTGTTCACCGGCAGTGTTGATCAGTATGTCTCTGGCCGCAACCATTTTGTCCATTTCTTCTTTTTTCAAGTTAAGCGGTTGGGATGCGGTCTGAAGCTGCTCTAATTGTGAGATCTGTAAAGCCAAAAGCTCGATTACTTTTGACTCCAATAGAAGCTGGTCAAAAATTACATTATCGGATGTTTGGTCGAGCCGATGCAGGATAGCGCTGATCTCTGGAGTGACATGCATATTGAATTTCGCAAGCATAAGGGAAGCTTTATGATCTGATGCTGTCTTTAATTGTTGCCAGGCCGGATGGTTTGACAGATACCTGTTCAGGAATGCACTGCTTAGATTAATGCAGATAATTTCATCTTGCGGACTGCTCATGATCATACGCGTATATTTCGGCGTGATACAGCAAAGGTTGTGCTCCTGATTGCCGATATAACCGTATTCCTCGTTTGATCCCTTTTGGAAAAAGGAGGTTTTTCCTTTTAATACAAATATCATTTGATAGAGACATTCAGATGCCGGTTCCGACGGGAACATCTGTACTTCCAGTTGCTCCCGATCATCGATATTTCTTGAGTAACTGACTTCTACTGACTTATGAAAAGCGTATACGTTATCCGGATCGGATTTAAATTCTCCCTTTAGCGTTGTTTCTTCTCCCGATTGCGTCATATGTGTCTTCTATATTTGCGTGAAATTATTCTTATTAAGATCATTTCTAAAGAACACGAATATAGACATACATATTATATGCACAAAACTCTACTGATCGTTCTTCTGATACTATTTTATAATGCCGCAAACGCTCAAACAGGAACTCTTTCGGGTAGAGTAACCGATGATCATGGAAATCCTGTTGATGGTGCGACCGTGACTTTGAAGGAGTTAAGCAGGTCAACGATGACTGATAAGAGCGGGAGGTATGAAATAAAATCTGTTAAACCAGGAAATTTCACTCTCATCATCAGCTCTATATTGATTGAAAAGAAAACCATTAACCTTCAAATTAAGGACGCTCACGTTGAAATGAATGTGAAAGTTAAAGGTTCGTCAGAAAAGATGCTTAATCAGGTATCTGTAGAAGTGAAATCGGATAAAAGAATAATCGAAACCTCGGGTTTTGCGGTGAATGTGGTTGAAACTAAGGAGGCGTCGCTTCGGAACGTACAGACGAATGAACTGCTAGATCGCACAGTAGGCGTAAGGATACGTCAGAACGGTGGCCTAGGTTCAGCTGTCGAATATAATCTGAACGGTATGTCGGGCAGATCAGTCGGTATTTTCATCGACGGAATTGAAATTTCTACTTATGGCTCTTCTTTCAATCTGAACAACATCCCTCCTTCTATGATCGAACGGATCGAGGTCTATAAGGGTGTCCTGCCTTCTCATCTTTCGGGTGATTACATGGGAGGCGCGATCAACGTGATATTGAAAAAAGATATCTCTCAGAATAATATTACTGCTTCAGTTTCTTATGGCTCTTTCAACACCTATCAGGCTGATGGTAGCGGCATGTACCGGAATCCGAAAAATGGTTTCACGGCGAAGGCTTCGGGCTTCTATACCTATACCGATAATAGTTATGAGACCTGGGGAAAGTTCTCCAAGTTTATTACTCCTGACGGGCAGGTGGAAAGATATTACAGGGCCAAACGTTTCAATGATTCTTACAAGTCTGCGGGCGGACGCTTTGAGGCTGGATTTACCAATGTTAAATGGGCGGACGCTTTCCTCCTGGGATATAATGGCTCAGCAACAGAAAATGAAATTCCGCATGGTCAGGTCATGTCAAAGCCTTACGTGGGAAGAACCAGCGAGTCTGAAGCACATGTATTCAACCTAAACTATAATAAACGAAATCTTCTTATAGGCGGACTGGACCTGAGTTTTAATGGTGTTTACAGCAACCGTAGCACTTATCTGCAGGATACAGTAGGATATGTGTACAACTGGGACGGAAATTACAGACTGGATTTTTATAATAGCCCGATGTACCGTGAGGGACGTGGTCAGCAGGGCCTTGATGTTATCACGGACATCAAACGAAAAATTACCACTTTGCGTTCTAATCTCAGTTATGAGATCTTTTCCGGGCACAAGCTCTCTATTAATCATGTGTATTATACGGTTGACCGCGATGATGCTGACCTTCTAAGACCTCTGGAGAACGGCTCGTTAAAGACCGTCAGTGACCTGGCCAAAAATGTTACTGCTTTCAACTATGAAACGCAGATATATCAGAACAGACTGAAAACGAATACCTTCGTAAAATATTACCAGCAGAGTTTAGGTCGTACAACACCTGTCATATCAGTAGTGGGGGGTGGTAACGTAGTGAGTATGGAGCGCGCAGATGTAAAGGTTGACGCTACAGGTTATGGCCTGGCGACATCTTTCACAGCAGTTCCGCGGGTTGTTCTGATCGGTTCTGCTGAACAGGCGGTGAGAATGCCTGGTGACACTGAGATCATGGGAGATCCAAACGAGAATATATTATCGAACTATTCGATCCGTCCCGAGGTGAGTAAAAATTATAATTTGGGATTTAGGCTAGGAACTTTCGAGTTAAAGAAGCATCGGCTATCATTCTCGGGAAACGCCTTCTCACGGAATGTAAAAGACAGGATCGTGCGCCAGGTTAATACTACCCTATCTGACCAGGAAGTAGAGACTTCTCCTTATGTAAATTTAGGACTGGCAAAGTCAATAGGGTTTGAAGGTGAACTGAGCTATTCTTACAATAACCGCTTACATACCATGTTCTCGCTTTCGAAGTTTAACTCCGTATTTAAGCAGGGTGATGCTTCTGCAACCGGTCAGCGACTGTCACAGTATGAAGATAAGCAGCTACCTAATGAGCCTTTTTTCACCATGAATGGAAATGCACAATACCGGCTGGACAACGTGATACAGAAGAAATCTATTCTTCACCTCTTTTACAACTTCGGTTATGTTGCTCCCTTCAGAACGGTCTGGCCGGAATCTGAATGGTTTACCACTCCGACCCAGTTTGCCCATGACCTTGGCGTAAATTACAGATTCCCCGACAGAAAGATCGTGGTCAGTCTGGATGCAAAAAATATATTCAACTCAGAGATCTACGACAATTTTGGGGTTCAGAAGCCTGGAAGGGCATTCTATGTCAAATTAAATTATACCATCAACAGCTTCTAAATTTTAAATACATATATAATAACAATTAACGCATGAAAACAGATCTATTCAAGACGATAGTATTAGGCGCAGCGGTGACGGCCTTCTCATTATCAAGTTGTCAGAAAGACGACAATAACGGAGAAAACATAGGTGATGCTGATCGTTGGATCACATTATCCGGAGCGATGGACGATCCTTCCAATACTACTGTTGCTGATGGTAATGCCGGAACAATGGTGTACAGCCTGTCAGTTGATGATGCGAAAAATCCTGGTATAACAGTAAACGTTTTTGATCAGGGTTTGCATGTTAAATCAGAGCGTACTGCCCGCCTGCAAGCTTCTGCTGACGGGAAATTTCTGTACAACATCCAATATGTTGGAGAAGACGGTGGAATTTTTAATAAGTTCAGCGTACATGGAGGTAAGGATTTCAGACAAGATCCTGTAGAAGTTGATACCGAACCCTATGTGAGTGCATCCCCGCGCTGGCTGAAAGCTACTGAAGGTGTTGGCGTAGCGGTGAAAGCAGAAGCTAATCCAGTAGTATACGAAGGAACAAGTCCAAATTTTGTATTCAAGCAAAGAACTGCGTCCGTAGACGTGATAACACTTGATTTGAACAACCCAAAGATCACAAAGGTGACTGATTTTCAGCTGGCGCTTACAGCTGAAGAAGTAGCAGCCGGATACTATGTAAGCCGTATAGATGTTCCTGTTGTCAATAAAGCGGGCAACAAAGTATTCATCGGAGCTCAGGTATCTAAACACAGGACAGGTTCCTTCACTGTAGGTACCGATGGAATCCCCGTTTTTGCAGCGGATAACGCAAGTCCGAAAAGCTGGGCGAAAACTCTGGTACTGGATTACCCATCTCTTGAGAACCCTAAGGTCCTTACTTCAACACAAACCAGAGGAAATACTAACGGATATAGAAGCACCATGCAGTATATTGGTTCAGACGGCCATGTATATCAGGCCACTTCAGGTGAAGGACATGGCAATGGAGGATCTAAGATCCTGAGGTTAAGTTCTGCCACTAACGATTATGATAACAACTACGTTTTCAGTCTGGACCAAGCTTTGGGCGAAAGCAATACGTATATCGAAACATGGAAATATGCGGGGGACGGTATCGGCTTTGTTGTTTACAGTAAATATACCGGCGAAGGAACTGAACGCGCAGGCGGCTATATTGCCCGCATTGACCTGAATGCTAAAACAGCTACTAAATATTCTATACCTAGTGAGGCTACTCTGGACTTCGGTCAGATTCAGGCTATTGCAACACACGGCGATGATGTTTTTATTGCTGTAACTCCTGTTGGACAAGACGGTAACCTCTATGTGTTCAATAGAAAAACCGGTGAAATGACAGTAGGTGCTAAACTGGCCAACAAACCTGGTAACCGTTATATTGGTGTTTATTAATACAATCATAAAAATTTAATTCTAAAACAGATGTCGGTCGCCGACATCTGTTTTTTTTTACCCAGAACACGAGAGTCTACTCCGATATACTTTCGTTGAATGAGTATCCGTATTTAAAGCAACTAATCACTCCTCTACAACGTATATTCCAATTCAACAATGAGAGCTCCCATAGAAAATTCATCAAAGCGTCACAGGCAAGGGTAAAATGTATGAAGGACAAATCTTCTGAAAAAAGACATAAATTGCGCGTCAGCACTCAAGATCACAAGGCCGGACAGTAAATACCCAAACAATGTCACATCATCAGTTTAAGGATCATATAAATAAGTTTTCAAAGGTCAGTGATGACGACTTCGAGGAAATTCTAAAATTCTTTAAGCACCAGACTATCGCTAAAAAGACGAACCTCCTAACCGAAGGGCAAAATTGCAATGTAAGCTATTTTGTGCTAAAGGGTCTTTTACGAAAGTTTTTCATCAATGGAAAAGGAGTAGAACAAACCACAGAATTCGCTATTGAAAATTGGTGGATGACCGAAAGCTTTTCCTTTTTAAACCGATCGCCTACGGAATTTTATATTCAAGCGGTTGAAAGAACAGATTTGCTGGTCATTCATCGAGACGCATACCATAAAATGTTAGACAAACATCCGTTGATGGAAAAGTATTTTCGCTGTATCTACCAAAAGGCTTATGCTATGGCTCAAATGCGCGTTAAATTCCAATCAGAATATTCCCGGGAAGAGTTGTATCATCACTTTCGAAGAGCTCAACCAGAGTTTTTACAACGGGTTCCACAATATCTCATTGCATCCTATCTCGGATTCACTCCTGAATATTTAAGCGAAATACGGAAGAAAAACGTTTCTTAAACCAGTTTAAGAATTCTTCATCGGCTACGTTCTAACTTTGCTTTATCAAATAAAAACAAAGACAATGGAAAATCGCTTTAACATCAATGCAGTAGAATCGGAAGCTTACAAAGCCATGTTTGGATTGGAAGCATATTTAGCAAAAACTGAAGTCTCCAGAACATTAAAAGAACTTATTAAAATTCGAGCCTCTCAAATTAATAATTGCGCCTATTGTATCAATATGCACACTAAAGACGCTATTAAATATGGGGAAAGCGTTGAGCGTATATTCTTAATAAGTGCATGGCGGGAGGCTACCAAATTTTTCACAGAGGAAGAGCAGGTTGTGTTGAGCATGACGGAAGAAATCACACTTATTCATCAGAAAGGTTTGAGCGAGGAAACTTACCAGAAAGCACTGACCGTATTCACTGAAAAACAGCTCGCACAGATAATTATGATGATAGTTACCATAAACGCGTGGAACCGAATTGCAGTAAGTACCCATCTGCAGATTGAAGGTCATTTCTCTTCCGTATCTATGTCTTCCAATGATGTGTGATCGCTTGGCAAGGTGGTCCTTTTCACTACTGTGATTTCGCCATTCAGCTCCATCACTACAGCCTTAACATCCTCGATGCGCTCTATGCGGAACTTTCTGATCTCCGCATAGATCTCTTCCCGGGTGATGACCTCTTTCTTCATCGGTTCTTCAAGAAATTTTCCGTCATAGAATAATAGTGTCGGCGAAGAGTTTATCGCTTTTTCCATGATTGGTGATTCTCTTGCCAGCCATGCCAGAAGATATTGTAAGGCAATGATCACAATTAACGCAACAGCACCTTCAGCGACTGTCACCTTGGCCAGAATCATGGAAGATAAGGTCGAGCCAAGGGTGACCGTCACCACGAAATCAAAAGCATTCAGTTTTGCGAGCGTTCTCTTTCCTGATATTCGAATGAAAAGGAAAAGAGTGAGGTAGGATATTACAGCACAGAATAAAATATGCCATAAACTCTCCAAATCTTTAAACAGTAATTTCTCCATAACGACTTTTATTAATCTACAAAGCTTTCATGGAAAAGTTTACTATTTGTCTACTCACAGCTCTTCCCACCACTTTCCTGTAGAAGTAACTCCCGGTACCGTCTTTTGTCCCATCACAGGCGTCAGGATCTTAGTATCCGTTGTCTCAGCCAGTTCCGATACCATCTGGATTGATTCCTTCCAGGGATGCAATGCCAGATCAAACGTTGCCAGGTGAATAGGAAATAAGTATTCAGACTTTATATCTGAAATGACCTTTATAACCTCATCAGGAAAAAGATGTGTATTAGGCCAACCTTTATTCCAGGCGTCAATCTCGACAAATGCAACATCAAATGGACCGTACTTCGCACCGATCTCCTTAAAATGGTCGCTATAACCCGTATCTCCGCTCCAGAAGATATTCTTTTGTTTACCTCTTATTACATAAGAAGCCCAAAGCGTCTTGTTTCTATCCTTGTTGCTTCTGCCTGAATAATGCACACCGGGAGTTGCCGTAATATCTATGCTTCCATACCGATAACCTTGATGCCATGCAAGTTCTGTTATCTTATCTTCTGAAACTCCCCATCCCTTTAACCTGGCCCCTACTCCTAAGGGAACAACGAATTTAACATCCTTCCCCGCGAAATATTTGATCGTATTTGTTTCCAGATGATCATAATGGTCATGTGTAATCATTAACACATCGATTTCGGGCAGGTCTTCTTTTTTCACGGGAGAGTCGCCAAATCGCTCCGTTACGCCGGGCAAGGGACCTGCGTTTTCAAAGACAGGGTCAATCAGAAGACGCTTGCCATCTAATTCTATAAGAGCTGTTGAATGTCCGAACCAGTAAAAAGCCAGATCCATGGGAGCTTTCGAAAAGTCTGACCGGCTGAGCTGAATCACGGGAAGCACAGAGTCGGGAGCATTTGGAGACCTTTTGAAGAACCTCATAAAACCGGGATCGCCGCCGGTGGTCCTATCTTTTGCATAAACTAATTTTTCCGGACTCACGAACTCATTTAGTGCGGAGTCATAATAGGGAATCGCTGCGAACCTCGTCTTGCTTTCATCATGGGAATATCTGTCTCCTATCTGATCATTCACATACCATGCCGCAGTAACCAATAACACTAATATTACCAGGGAGAAAAGCCCCAGTACCTTTTTCAGTTTCGAACTCATTCTAATTGTTATCTCATTCGGGAGACTAACCCGCCTAACTGATAAATATAGAATAAAGCCGAAGAATTTCGGCGTAACAATTAAGCTTAAGAGACCATGCATAAAAATGGCTAGGAATAGCTATTGTCTTTGATAAGGACATAACAGACTTTTACTAAAACATCATATGGAGAAGAACGTATTTCACCTGGGCCTTTGTATGGCTGGATCTATATCAGCCGGTGCTTACACAGCAGGAGTTATTGACTATTTACACGAGGCTCTGGAAAACTGGCAGAAGGAGAAGGATAACAATAACCCCTCCGTACCCGACCATGATGTGGTGGTAGACCTCCTTGGTGGTGCTTCAGGAGGCGGTATCACTGCGGCCCTCGCTTTTTTCGGTCTTAGAAATCAGGTTCCTCATGCTTCGCTTGAAACAATTGGAAAGAGTTACCGCGTCGACGTAGAGCGAAACATATATTGGAGGACATGGGTTGAAATGACCCGGACGGACGTACTGAATGAGCTTTTGTCCGATGATGATATTAAGGAAGGATTCATTCCCTCCCTTCTGAACGCCGGCTTCGTTGACGACGTGGCGAAGACGTTTGAGAGCTACATTCTAAACAACAAACCCAAACCGACTGTTCCGACCTTTTTAAACGCAGAGGCAGAACTCTTTTTGACGCTTTTCAATATTACCGGCATTAAATACAAATTGAGAAGCAAGTCACCGGCGACAACCGAACAATTTGTATCTGAGCACCGCGACATAGCGCACTTTAGATGGTCTGACGATTATGAGGACGACGGGCGGATGGAAATATCTTCCCGGAATCATAAAAACCTGAAAGCCTTACTAGATTCGTCAAAGGCTACAGGAGCCTTCCCTGTCGGATTGAAAGCTAGAATCGTTGAAAGAGAAGCAAAATACATTTGGGACAATCCCTACTTCAGAAAGAACGGCAAATTCGACCAGGAGAGTATTAATCTTGGAAATAGTATTTCAAAGGAGACCCACATCTACAGGTCAGTAAACGGCGATGGTGGTACCGCTAACAATGAGCCCATCGAACTCTGCAAGGAGTTGCTTCTGAATATCCGGATCAAGCATTATAAAGACATACAAGCCGACGTCGATCTTGATAACAGCAATGACGCAGAAAAGACCCTCCAAAAGACGAAATTGACGGATAGCTCCGTCATCCTGATCGACCCCTTCCCTTCTCTGGATTACGATTTGAAGATTCCTGATGACCATTCGGCTAACTTACTTATGTATATCCCGAAATTTATTTCCGCTCTGAACTCACAACTAATCTTTGATGCGAAAGATGCGTTCGAAGCTTATGATATAAACAACTACGGACTGCATATCATCGCCCCCTCAAGGGATGGCGTCGCGAAACCTGATCATGCGATAGCCTGCGGATCCTTAGGCGGCTTCGGCGGCTTTTTCAAAAAGGAGTTCAGAATTCACGACTTTTTTCTCGGCCGCCACAATTGCCAAAGTTTTTTAAGGAAATATTTTGTCGTCGACCTAAATGAGAGTGAATCTTCTGAGAACTACAAATGTGTGGAATCAGTTATCCGCGCGTATAAAAATCACCCGGACAGAATAGCGAAATTTTCGTACACGGATGAGCAAGGCCGGACATTAGTGCCGATCATTCCTGATATAACTCTCAAAGAACCTATCAGATTAGAAAAGACTCAAAATGCCGACGGAACGAAAACCATACGATACAGAGATCCGGATCCCTTGCCTTTATACAAACTGGATAAGCTCGACGAAAACTTTTTCGACGAGTACCGTGACCTGCTCAAATCCAGGATCCGTAAGCTTCTCAATAGTCTTATCGACGGCAAGTGGCCCTTGGATATCGCAGTAAGCGCGGTTTCAAAAATACTTGATGATAAAATTGCCGACAAAGTTCTTGCGTATGTTATCAAGGACCTGAAAGAAAGAAGTTTAATTAAGTAATGCGGAGAATAATATACAGACATGGAATTAAAAGTAATTCAGATCGGAAGTCATGGCCCTTCTGTCGAGCTCTGGCAATCTTTTTTAAGAGGGAAAGGGTATTATTTCGGGCTTATAGACGGCGTATTCGGACCAAAGACGAAGGCTGCAACTATCAAATTTCAGGATAAGCACAGACTGGAGCCTGACGGGATAGTAGGCAATAAATCCTATGGCATCGCTATGAGACTGGGCTTCGACGGCACTACAGACGAACGCACTGATGAGCTTGGCGCCTCCTTCCCTCCACCACCTACATTCAATCCTCTTGTATCAAACCTGGAGCGTCAGAACCTTTTTGGTCATTTCCAGTTTACTTCGAAGCCACTACCCCGAAACCCTGAAAACATAGTGATTACGGACGATTGGGAAAGGAACAACATTAAAACCGTTTCCATTCCACAACTAACACGTATCAAGGGAGATGAAAAGGTCAGATTCCATAAGTTGGGCGCAAATCAGCTTGTGGCGCTTTGGAAGGAATGGGAAACAGCCGGTTTAATATCGAAGGTAATCACCTGGGACGGATCTTTTGTCCCTAGATATGTCAGAGGAAGTACTAAAACCTTAAGCAACCATGCCTTTGGTTCTGCCTTTGATATCAATGCTGCCTGGAATAATATCGGTACACTTCCTGCCCTCACCACTCAAAAAGGCACAGTGAGGGCGCTGGTAAGCATTGCAAACAAACATGGCTTTTACTGGGGAGGGCATTTCTCTCGAAAAGACGGAATGCATTTTGAAATTGCCAGGATTCATTAAAGTGTGGAAAACGAACTACTTGACAGTTATAACGTAATAAATCAGGCCAACATGAAAACAGTAACCTTTTCAGCGGAGTTTCAAGGTGGAACGTTTGGATTTATAGAAGTTAAATTGAGAAGAAACGGACTCGTTTACAGCACGTTTGCCATTAAGGGATCAGGTGTAAAGTCACTGGATATCGACGCAGGGTTGTATTTAGTGTCTATAAATGGGGTATCACCCCCCGGTGGAACTGTAATTGATATAAGCGAGCCAACAAACCCTTCTACCCCGGACAGTTTTCCTGAAGGCCCGATCTACAAAGGCTACGTTATGGAGATCATTTAGGATGAAAAAAACAGCAGTACTCCTCACACTTTTGGTATCATTTCATCATGCTTTCTGTCAAAGCACCCAGACGGATACTCTGGAAGTTATTAAGTCAGATGCGGATATCCGAAGCGGAAACTTTCGGGATGTCTTGACTGACTTCTTTCAGCTAGCACTGACGGATCTTTCCGGCGACGAGAAGAGGTTTCGGTTTTCATCCAATCTGTTTGCTTTGCGTCTGAAGGTCAACCCGGATTTAAATATAGATTCATTGTATAAATCACAATCATTCTGGAGAAATTCCAACCTCGATTTTGACTTAAAAATGGATGAAAAGTACAGATTTAACGGTGCTAGCTTCGGGTATCGCTACGCACTCATTAACAAACGTGACTTCTCAGTGGCTAAAGACTTTTCACTTTTGTTGGCCAACAAATTAAACAGATCAAAGATTTTTTTTAATGCTATCCAACAAGCGCTAGGTGAGCGCTATGGTCACGACGCTAAGAAGCTTCAGGAAATGAATAACGAGATAAACGGCTTTCTTAATGATCCCACTATAAAATTCCGTTCTCTTAGTCAAGAATCACAGGACCTGATCACCGGATTACCGTTAAACCCAGATACCATCAGCGACGACTTTAGTTTCGCACAAGATGTCGGGGACATCTATGAGGAGCTTGTCGATAGTTATAAAAACAAGCTCTTATGGACTATCGGTTCAGATGCTTCTACATTCTCCAATGGGGAGGTTTCTGATATTAATTTAAGCACGAGAGCAACCTCCGGCTTTATGAAAATTGGGAGAAAGAGCACCCTGGAATTTGACATTAAAGCACAGTATAGTTTACTTGACGACTCGCTTTCCGCCGGCAAGGATCTCGACAGAAGAATTATCAGTGCGGAAGGAGGATTAAACTGCGTTTTCCGGGACAGAAACAATGACAAATCTATATTCGAAATAAAGATCAGCGCCGCCTATAACAAAAGGTCAAAAGTTATTTATTCAGACGAAAAGGAAGAGTTCTTCTCGCTGAACGGAACGCTCCGGTTTCGGCTGAACAACGAAATTTCTCTGCCTTTAGATTTTAAATACGACCCTGATCGTGGAAAGCTATTCGGCTACCTGGGCTTAAAATTCAACTTTGATTGGTTTGAACTGTAGCCTCACCGTTTATCGCTCCATGGCAACCTACAGCGTTTGGTCGTCACCCTTTACTCGCCATTTTCCGAATTACTCGCCTTTCTTCGAACTTACAGCAGCCGACACTCTGTTCGCCGCGTAGGGTATGATTCCGATGCCCAGGGCGGCTATTACAGTCGACAAGGAAGTCAATTCAGGGGGGCATGCAGTTTTTATGTAGTGATAATTAAAGAAACACGCGATACAAACCGCCATGACGATAATCAACACGCTACTGATCAGTGCGATGTACCTGCTAATGCTGGGCCGGTACATTTCACCAGGCAACGTATAACAGTGTGGATTCGCTTGAGCAGCTGCTGGCAATGGCGGAACCACAGGCGCAGTAACGGATCCGGGAGCCGTGCTCACATTCGGAGTAACCTCCATCGTCAGAGGATAATCGGATTGTCCCGCATTAGCCAGCTGACCTGTATAATACGGATTGGGCACCACCACTTTTGTCACTTCATTTTCTTTCAAAGCCTCTCTGTAATCAAAGTCTCTGAGAGCGAACAACAACGCTAGAGTTACAATCAGGAAAATGATTGCTGGAAGAAAAACAAGTATCCAATTCCAAAATCCGGTTATATCCTTGCCCTGAAGAGGAGTGCAAGCACTATCTTTGATGAACATCGAGTAGGACGCCAATGAGTCTCTGATTTCATTTGCTGTTGATTTTATTCCTTTCAGCTCGCCAGCGAGAACGCTTAATTCATCTTTCTTAATGGTCGTGTCTTTCTTAACAGTCGAGTCTTTCGCTTCAGGTTTCTTCTCCACTCCTATGACGGATATTGCGATAAGAAGCAGGCCCAGGAGTAGAAGCAGTTTCGTTTTCATAGCTAAAGGTTATATTGCGAATTATATCTGTGGAGGACGCTTTTCATCGGGACGTTTCCCTACAGCACGAATGTTGACTGCTTTGTTCATCAGATCGAACCAGTAGTTAGAACCAAGCTGAAGAGCAAAGGCCGTTATTAGGATTCCGATCGTTTTTAGAAAAAAGTCGCCTTTCCATTCTTCAAAGAAGTCTTTATAACCAAGGGCGAAGCCAGAGGTCTGTTCGTAATGAAATCGAATTTCGCTGGCATCACTACTTACATCTGCCGGTTTTTTGGTAATCACTAAGCTACTATCAGTAACCGAGACGGAATTTAATCTCTCCCAGTCACTTATATTGGCGGAAATATTATCAACCGCGCTCCCTAATTTCTCCTTGTCGCGAAGGGCATCATTCGTAATTTTTACGGTATCAATATTTAGTGCTACCGATAGTATGATAGCCAGAACGAGTAACATGCTACGACTCTTCCTCTTATACCAACCTCCGGCTCTATCCATCGCACTGTCATAAAACTCTTCGATCCGCTTCTCAAATTCTTCTATCTGCTTATTATCACCGGGAGTTTGGAGGTTCGCAGGATACATGGCCTCCACTTGTTTCGCAAAATCGAGCAGAACTTCACGAAGAGCCTCCGGAATGACCAGCTGAGTTTGCTGGATAGAAAAATATAACTTTCCTCTCTCGTAAGCTACATTCGGATGGTTGGCTTTTCGGAATTGCTCAACAATTACATGCACAATCGATTTGGCGGGAATGTATGCCGGATACTTTCCGCTTCGTCTCATTAAGGATTCTATATGAGGGCTTTTTTGAAGCTGATTTCTGACAAACCGTTTCCATTCACTACCGAACAACATATTTTCAAGGGCAAATTTGAGTTGCTTTTGCCTTAGTCGCAGCCCCCCGGCAATAGCTTCGTTGATAGCTGACAAGATTAAGGCCCCTATAAAGTAGGTGAATGATAACAGAATTACCAGATCTATTACTGAAGAATTGGGCATAACGGTCTATAATGGCATTAAAGAAATTTAGCGTCTTGCGTCGCTCTGTTTCTTAAATGTCGCATTTGATTCTGGCAAAACAAATAGCTAGATATAGTCAATCTCACCAGCCACTTTCTCAGTGCACCATTACCTTATTCAGATACTTCCGCTTATAATCAAAGGGCGTCATTCCCGTTACTCTTTTAAAATGACGGTAGAAGTTAGACACGTTATTGAACCCGCAATCAGAACAAATCTGTTCGGTTGGCGCCTTATCCTCTACCAGCGCACGACAGGCATGGCTGATCCGTATCTCTATTAAAAAATGGTAGTACGTTTTTCGCGTCATCAGCTTGAAATATCTGCAAAACGAGGTTACGCTCAGATTACTAACCGAAGCAATCTCACTCAATGTGAGGTCTTTTCGATAGTTAGTCAGCGTGTAATTATAAATCTTGTTCAGCTTAATATTATCAGCTTCGCTCGACCGATAGAAGACACCCGAGCCCGACGAGATGGTATCGAACTCCTCGCTTTCTGCCATTGTCCGTAAAATAGATAAAAAGGTAATGATCCTCTCAAGTCCCGACACATCCAATATCCGATGCATCAGCCCGGCAAGTTTTTCGCCGGTATCCCCGGTAAAGCTCAAACCACTTCTGGCCTTCTCGAAAAGCTTGCTCAAATGATGGGCATCCGGAAGATTCAAAAATTGCGGACCGAGACAGTCCGGTAAAAAATGCATCACAATAACCTCTATTTCGAAATCAGGGTTATTCTGGTGGTACTCTTCCTTACATCGAAAGGTATGAGGAAGATTCTCACCAAGCAAAACGATCTCTCCGGGAGAAAAATTCCTAATCGTATTACCGATAAAACTCAGTCCTTCACCCTTAATAACATAATGAAGTTCCAGCTCAGGATGATAATGCCAGATACCAACAAAATGAGGTTTTTTATCGTGACGAATATTGTACGAACTCTCTAGCTGTAAGGAAACTTTGTGAAATAGGGGTTTCATAGGCTGTAAACATCCGGCAACAAACTGTTAACATAGATTTCGATATTCGTGTAGCCATCTTTGGCAATCTCCCGGGCATCCGAAGGATTAGTTACATTTAAACCATTCTTCTGCTCCCACTCATCCGGTATCCCATCTTTATCTGTATCTTTCGGAAGCTTCCCAGTCTTCAGCTCCGGCCAGCCGCCTGCCTGCTCCACGCGGTCTATCAGCCCGTTCTTGCCTATCTCATATTTCCCTGTTCGTATTTGATCGATGATCCGCTTTTCCTGACCGTCCCGCTTAGGATAGTACCCCGCATATTTTAACACCAGATCATAAGCCACCTGCGCCGCTTGTGTGGTAACCATAGCTACCTCAAAAGGTTCTCTACGACGGTTCTTCTCCGCATTTGTCCCCTCCTCAAAATCTACACCGCCGGCCCAGTTGTCTTCCGATATCTCAGGATACCCTTCCACGAAGTTTCCATCGACATGCCACATACCTGAAAACCCTTGTTTCTCGGCATTGTCAATGCGGGCTACACGCCTTTTCACGTCTTCATTGGTTGCAGGACCAGGTTTATAATAGTTATTAACCAGATTAATAGACAAAGGCTTTCCGTCGCAGGAACGATGTCCCCAGTTGGAGATAACACAATTGCGGAAATCCAACAGCACTGTGGGGGCCTGGTTGTTACCCGCTATGCTCGGGTTTCTTGCGGCACCGTTAGCGATAAGGTTATGATGAAAAGAAGATTTGTACCCGCCGATGGAACCGGAATATCCATGAGGCCCCTTTTCATGGATGGAATGGTCCAGCGGCTCACTCATCACACACCATTGAAAAGTGATCATCCTGGCGCCATGCCAAGTGTTTATCCCTTCGTCTGTCGACCAACTAAATACACAATGGTCTACTATGACATTTTCGGAATTGTCGATGTTAATAACATCTATCTCGCTTCCTATTAATCCTGATTCTATACCAGGTCTTATCCTGATCCCTCTAATAATGATATCGTTTGTATTATGTATATTCAGAGGAAAGCGTTTTAAACAAATGCCGTCTCCCGGGGCGGTTTGTCCTGCTATAGTCAGGTAGGGCGAGTTAATTTCAATTTTAGACTTCAGATCTATTGTTCCGGAAACCTCGAAAACAACAATTCTTGGCTCTGGATTCGTAACCGCTTCCCTGAAGCTGCCGGGTCCACTGTCATTCAGGTTGGTAACGCGTAAAACAGCTCCACCTCTTCCCCCTTTAGAATATCTGCCCCATCCTTCCGCTCCCGGAAAGGCAGCCACTTGCGCCTCCACATGATATAGTATACCTACTATGGCAATAATGAACAAAATGAACTTCCTCATAAAAATGTATATATATTACGCAGATAGCGGGGACGACCTCACTGGTACGCCCCCGCTAACTAAATTCATCAAAACTCTTATTTCCTAGTAACCGTTATTTCCGAATTCATCACCATTATTGATCTGATTCAGGAAGTTAAACGGAATAGGGCGGTTATAGTGCTTAGCTGGCGTAAAGTTTGCAGCCGCTGTTCTGTTGTAAGTTTGTAGTCGGGTTTCAAACGCTTTATTACGTTTTAGCAGAGCCCAACGGCTGAACTCACCACAAAGTTCGCGGGCGTACTCATCGAAAACATCGTTCATAGTCGCTGATGTCAGCTGCATTCCCGTTCCTGCATTAAAGTCCGCCGGATTCCGACATGCACGCTTACGCAGCTCATTTAAGTATTGTGCAGCAGCAGCACCATTTCCATTCGCATGAAGAGTGGCCTCAGCAGCAAGCAAATAGACTTCTGCCATGCGCATGATCATGATATTACCGAGCTTTTGTTGAAAGTTTGAACCTAACCAGGCGCCGTCGAAGTTATGATTAAACTTCATCATAGCAGGAAAGAGGTTGGCAAGGCTCGTTGGCGTCAATCCATTATTCGAGGTAACCGCTTTATAGGTGCTGCCCGAAGGGTCTGACATGTCAAACAGGTCATCGATATTCACCGTAACATACCTGCGGGCTTTTTTCTCTTCAGCGCTAAGCGGCTCCTTGCTCAGATAAGCAAAAAACCTGTCTTCATCCGCAGCCAGCGGATAGGGATGCACATTGGCGTTTGCTACAGTTTGCAACTCGGAGGTTGCACCTGTGTAAGCCCCTTTTTGCCAGATCATAGGAATGTATTGCCAGGTCGCATTCTGCGAAGCATTACGCGCATTTACATCTACGTAGGGATAGATCTTCTCTCCTATATGCGAAGGATCAATCCCGTATTTGGTGCACATTGCTGCTGTAAGTGTAACTGTCGCGGCACTATAGGTCACATTGGCCGGACCGGGAACGCTCGTTCCAAGACTTGCTCTGGCCTGTTCTCCTGAATAGTTTGTAAATGCAGTCACAAATGTATTCTCCCATCGCTTGTCATACCTTGCGTCGAAGCAATCAATCAGATATTTTGTAGGCGCTACAAACTGCTGGTTTAAGCGTCCGTAATAAGCGTTAGAGGTATTGGAGTTTACGCCTCTTCTGAAAATGTCTGAAGTTCCGAATGCATCATCAAACTTGGGATAGTAATGCAGGTAAAGATTGGGTCTCCCGTTGCCTGTAAAAACATCGTATGATGGATTATAGGGATCCAGTCCATAAGCTGTAAACAAAGCCTCAGCATTATTTCTGTTATTCGCAGAAGCAAACACCTGCGAAAAATCACTATACAACGCAGCACTGTACTGACCCTGGTTATTGATCAGATCATCCGCAACTTCTTTGGCACGCTGCCAATACGATACTCCATTTTCATTCAGTCCCTCTCCTGCAGCCTGTGCATATACTCGCGCTAAAAGGCCAAGCGCAGCCTTCTTAGTTACTCGCTGGGCATTATTTTCATACGGCTGGATTGGTAAATTCTGAGACGCAGCAGTCAGGTCGGATATGATCTGGGTATAAATTTCCGGAACGGTGCTGCGTTGCGGACTCAGGTTCTTGACCGGGTCATCGGTAAGTATCAACGGAACATTACCGAATTGGGTTACCAGTACAGAATAGTAATACGCTCTTAAAAACTGTGCCTCTGCAACCAATATCTTGATATCATCAGCATCACCATCCGTCAATTGTGTAGATAATTCGATTGTCTTGTTACAATCTTTTATCGGACCATATGCGAAATCCCATACGTTCCTTACAACTCCGGAACTGTTTGTGAATTCTTCGTATGCCAATATATCCCTGAATTGGTTGTGATTGTTGTATGGAAATGTCCATAGATCAGTTCCCGCCTCAGAAACCAATCCATACGGCATACCGATGAGTGAGCCCCAAAGACCCGTATAACAGTTTGACTGGAATGCTTTCCATCCGTTGAAGTCCCGTAGTACATTTTCTTCTGACAAAGAGGTCGGATTGTATTCGTCCAGCTTGCACGACGGTACGGTTAATGCAATCATCAAACCAACCCCACATTTATATAATACGCTTTTTATATTTTGAGTTTTCATGTGTATAATCTTTAATGGCCTGAATTAAAATGTGACATTTAAACCTAATACAACTTGTTTGGTTAATGGATAGTCCAGTACACCATTCATTTCAGGATCATAATTTTTTAACAGAGGACTTTTTGCAATGACCAATGGGTTGGTAATGGTACCATAGAAACGCACTCTCTGCATGGATATCTTCTGTAAGATACTTTTCGGCAATGTATAACCAAGAGTAATATTCTTGATCTTGAAGAACGAACCGTCAACATAGTTCAGACCCGAAAAACCTGTCATCGTTGAGGCGGAAGCCTGGTAGTTCATTACCGGGAAATCGTTTGATGGATTCTCTGGCGTCCAATAGTTGAAATGCGTAGGAATTGTTCTGGAAGGGCTTGCATTGGTTGCAAATCCATTTGGCTGATACCATCCCATCATATTGTAGCTTATTGTCTGCCCCCATCTGAAATAGGTGTAAATGCCCAGATCAATGCCTTTAAACTTGAATTGATTTTGAAGTCCCAGAGACCAATTCGGATTGTAATGTCCCACTATCTGGTGGTCATTGGCACTGTAGTTATATCGTACATTTGCCGCCGTAAGTTCAGGGTTATACTTCTGAGCTTCCGCAAGATCAGTATAGTAGTACATTTGTGTACCGTCTACAGCTTGTTTCGTAAATACACCTGGTGCTAGTCGCTCCATTCCCGGAACATTTACCTTCAGATCACCCGGACGCTTTCCAAATACTGCCGCATCTGTTTCTTCTCCAATTTGCCAAACACCATCGAGCTTATAATTACGGAAAGAACTTACCGGTTCACCGATGGTAAGCGAGTAGGTTCCATTAACACGGTCACTGCTGCTTACAATATTGGTAATATTATTTGCTACTCCGTCCGTTAACTTCAGGATCTTCTCATTGTTGCGTGCAAACGCCGCTGATGTCGTCCATTCAAAGTTTCTGGTTACGATATTGCGGGTGTTCAATGTAAGCTCCAACCCTTTGTTTCGGGTTTCGGCCACATTTATATTGGTCTGATATTGAGTGCCGGGTCTGTACGTTCCATAAATAATTGGCGAAGTTACACTGTAGATAACACCATCGGTGTTTGTAATATAGTAGTCCAATGCCACATCAATCCGGTTTTTAAAGAAGGCAGCATCTAAACCAAGGTTTGTACTTTTCGATTTTTCCCATCCTAAATTCGGATTAGTGATAAACTGTGAATTCCGGAAAATAGGCTGCGTCACACCACCCAGCGACATATTGGTATTCTCCACAATAGAGACGGAACTGTAAGGATCAATCTTAGCTGTTCCCGTAATACCCCAGCTGGCACGGAATTTCAGATTGTCCAGCCAGTCCTTTGTTCCTGACATGAAATTCTCATCAGAGATTCTCCAGCCAGCCGAAACTGAAGGGAAATTATCCCAGCGATTTTCTTCGTATAAGACGGATGCCCCGTCGCGACGTATAGATGCTGAAAAAAGGTATCTACCTAAATAAGAGTAATTCACTCGCCCCATCAAGCCCAGGGTTTTCGACATGTTATAGGATGAAATGGCTGTGGTATTTACATCACCGGTAAATTTGTACCATTTGAAATTGTTGGATGTGATGTTACTTTGGTTCATTTCAGTATTCGTATTCTGGTTGTCATACCAGGATGTAACACCGGTAAAAGTAAAATCATGATCTTCAGCCAGTTTTAAGTTATATGTCAGAATATTTTCCCATTGAAGCCCCTGAAAACGATTCTGATTAATCCGTGCTTTTGCAATACCTGCATTGGTATAGGTATAATTCACAGATCCTATTCCATCAAACCGGTACGAATTAGAATAGTTCATCTGCACACCTGCACGAGACAGAAAAGTTAAACCCTTCACTGGCCTCACCTCTATGTATGGATTTAGGAAGATCTTTGTATTATTCTGCACGTTCCCGTACACTCCCGGCTGATAATCTAAAAGAAGATTATAAACGTTGTTCCCAAGATCCGGATTCAACGTCCCATCCTCCCGGTAGGGTCTTACCAAGGGATCAGTAACCAGCGCATTTTCTAGTTTATCCTGAGCTCTGTCTCTGTCCACATATGACGCCTGAAGATTACCGCCTATCGAAATCCAGTCTCTCACTTTATGATCCAGTCGCATACTCGTTGTATAAAGTTTATATCGATCTCCATTGTACTGGCCTTGCTCATCTGTATGGTTGAAAGATATATATCCTTTTGTGCGTTCATTCCCTCCAGATACACCCAGGCTATAATTTTGGGTACCGGCATTGTCCCGCAGAAACTCGTCTGCCCAGTCTACAAACTGGCCTTGCTGGAAAGTCTCATACCTCGTAGTACCAAAAATGGCTTCATCATCTGCCGGTGATTGCCAAAGAGCTCCTGTCGTCGTCCATTGATTGGTAGCCGCATCGAAAACATATTTGTAAGCATCTCTTTTGGTTTGTAAATAATCGTCTCCGGTACGTGTTTCCGGTACCACCGACCAGCCATTATAGCCATAAAACGAGTTGAAGTCGACACTAATTTTTCCGGCTTTCCCACTCTTAGTAGTAATGATAATGACCCCGTTTGCACCGGCCGAACCGTAAACGGCAGTTGAAGAAGCGTCTTTTAACACCTCGATAGATTCAATATCATAGGGGTTTAAGGTTTCATAGTCACCAGGCAGTCCGTTAATGATAAACAACGGATTGCCGCTGGCTGTAAATGACCGGGTTCCTCGGAGCTGCAGATTAACAGGTGCTCCCGGCTGTCCGGATGAACGGGTAATATCCAGACCGGCCACTCTTCCCTGAAGTGACTCCATAGGGTTTGGACCCGGTCTTGCCGTAATTTCTTCAGGTTTTACAGATGAAACTGCTCCTGTCAGATCGCGTCTTTTGGTTGTTCCATACCCTACAACTACTACTTCATTCAGCGTACTGTCAGTCGGCGCAAGTGTGACGTTCAAAGTTGCACCTTCAGTGCCGACTCTCACTTCCTTATCTCCGAAACCGATAAAGCTGATCACCAGGACAGCACCTCTCTCGGCATTGATGGTGAACGATCCGTTCTGGTCTGTAATTACCGTAGTATTCGAGCCTTTCACTTTAACGGTTGCTCCCGGGAGCGGCTGGTTTTGCTCGTCCCGAACAATTCCTTTGACCGGGAACGCAGCAACGACAGACCCTATTCCTTCCTTTATTGGTTCTTTGGCTGATAATTGTAAAGGCCCTGCTACTAATAAAACCGATAACATCTTGGTTATTAGTCGTAGGCCCATGGGCCGCATTGCGCGGGTTCTCATTAATGTTGAATCCATAAATTTTGCTTATAACTGGTTAATAGAAAAGATTTGTCGGAAACGCTTCTTCACGTTTGCTAAAATCATTCAGTCGCTTTAGACACGGATCGATTGATAGCTTCCATAAGACTCTTCCTCCAGGACTACAGGCTTGATCCTGCAATTTGATCTGCAGCAACAAGAAAAAAAGATTTGTAAAGACTGTTTCATATTTGTGTTGTTTTGGTTTCTTAATTAGTTAGCTAGTTGAGCTCAACTCAAACTACGTTTAAATGGTCATCAGCGCAATGAAAACGTTTTCATTTTTATAGGAATAATTTCTCAATCGCTCACTTGTTCCGAAAACGAGTCGGTTCTAATTGGATTAGAGATCTAAGATACTAACTTATTTTGCAGATTATCACAACGAATATTTCCTATTTCTTACCAATTTTTTGTAAAAAATTATCATTAACAGCTGTAATATGCAGGCTTCAACTTACTCTTTATAAAAACCATTGTGTCGCTATAGGATTTGCGAAAGGAACGAATCCGAAGTCTTTCGCGTCATCTGCTTAAGATATCTGCAAAACGACGTTACGCTTAAATTACAGACCGAAGCCATCTCTTTCAAGGTGAGGTCTTTTTTATAATTAGCCAATGTGTAATTAATCAAAAATCGCAAATCGAAACCACTGTTAAATCAGCGAATTAGCCACAATTATCAGAATTGGTAAGATCTTGTATCTTTTTGGGAATATGCTACACCTTTTTTCAAACTGCCTCACTTAGATTTGCACTACACTAAGCCATCAATCAAAGGCGAGTAATCCGTGACGGCACTAGCCTTTGATTGCCAAAATTCCGTTAAACCATTCTTTAATAATCTGCAACTAACGATTTATAATACGAAGCATAAACTAGTTATGAAAAAGATAAATTATATACCACTTGTACTTGTTTTGATGATTGGTATCGCCAAACAAGCTACCTCTCAGACAAAAAGCCTTGAGCATACAGCTGCTCACAGTAACACTTCAAATGCCCACCCGCTTGAGACCACAGAATCAAACAGGGTGCTGAAGGCCCTAAATATCAGCGACAAGGCAAAAAAAGAATCTGTACGCAATCTGCTCGTACGTCAGTATCAGCAAATACAGAAGACCGTAGCCGAACGCGACTCAAAGATGAAGGATGCCGTCCAGTCAGCATCAAACAAGGTAGATGGTGAGAAGAAGGCGGCGGAGATCTGGGCCGATTACCAAATTCTCCTTAGCAAAAGACGAGATACATTTACCAATGCTCTTTCAACACATTTATCGGCAGATCAGGTCGAGCTGGTTCAGAATACCATGACAGATGACAGACTGCATAAGGAGTTTACGCTTTTCCAGGCTTTGTTGCCAAACATGACCGAACCGCAAAAGAAGCAAGTTTATAATTATCTCCTGGAAGCTCGCAGTAATGCCATGAATGTGCTCTCTGAAGAAGACAGACTTAAATGGTTTGACAAATTTCGCGGACGGGCAAACAACTATCTGGCTAAACAAGGATATAACCTGCGTAAAGCTACTGAGGACCTGGAAGCCCGTCAGAAAGCAGAATGAGTAGTTTCCTTCTTACCCCCTGAAAACACATGTTGTATTCTGGGATAGAGGAAAGGGAATTTATTATCCTTCAGAACCCTTGAAACCACTCTTCTGCCCGAAAGCACTAATTCCGCCTCTGTACGAATGAAGATAGCGCCAATCCGAACCAAAAAGCTCGGATTGGCTATACTCACTGATATTCCTAAGGACGTTCTGATCGCTCTCATGAACTCCTTATTCTTTACCGGATGAGGACTAGCTCCATGGATAATACCTGAAACGTCATTAGCGATCACCCAACTGATAAGATTCGCAAAGTCCTGCTCATGGATCCAGGTAATATACTGCTCTCCGGAACCAATCTTACCACCAAACCCCACTTTCGCCAGATTCATAAAGGGCTTCAAAACTCCCTTATCCGCTTGCAGCACCATGCCTATTCGTAAAAACACCTTCCTGGTTTCCGGGGTAGAATACTTAAAGAATGCCTGCTCCCATAGCTTACAGACATATGCGGAGAAGCCCTCCCCAACATCCGAACCCTCCTCCTTTACCGCTTCTCCGGAATCACCGAAAATGGCAGCAGAACCCGCATTGATCCACACCTCCGGAGTTAATCTGGATCGTTGAATGGCTTCTCCTATTACCAGAGTGGATTCGACACGGGAATTAATGATCTCCTGCTTATTCCTCTCGCTGTATCTGCAATTTACAGACCTGCCTACAAGATTAATCACAGCCTTACTGCCTTCAAGCTCGTTGGTCCAGGAACCTAAGGTTCTGGCATCCCAGACAACGTATCGAATGTTCCCTTCCGCCGGCCGAAACTTGCGAGTCAGAACTACGATCTCCACATCACTATTTAGATACTGCTTGATAATACAGCTTCCCAGAGCGCCGGAACCTCCGGCAATTACTATCTTTTGTTTCATTTCTTCTGCCCTCCCAAGGCTAGTATGCTAAAAAGCCTTTATGTCCGTTTGTCTTCCTTCTACTAAAGGATATTTTTTATCCAGCTTATCCAGCACCACATAAATGGAATCATTGAATTCATTTCTTCCGTTTAATATGATCCGGTTGTTGCTTGGCCTGCTGTAATGCAGCACCTGCGTTTCGTCTGCATGGTTCTTGTTTTTATTCTGGAGATACAAAACCTGCTTTGTCATATCTGCCGTGTAAAAAAAGTACCTTCTTTCCCCTGACATGCCACCTACTTCCCAACGGGTAACCCCCAGATCGCGGTTCTTCTTTTGTTTAGCAAGCCTGTCGGAATCTTGGGTGTTAACCTGATTGAGCCTGGTGTTATTTCTGTTGTTCTTTACCCGCAGAGGGGAATACCCAATCATCCGATCGGCAATTGCACCCCGGTTAGTCCGGTAAGCCAATGAAGACCATCCTTCGAATAGCGCGTCCTGCCACCTGATCGAATCGGCCGGGTCATAAGGTAACTCCTCACCATTTAATTTGAACTCCGTTACATTATACAATCCTTTGGTTTGAGCAAGGCCTGGTGAACTTGGAATATTGTAATTGTTGCCATTAAAAAACCCATAAGCCCAGAGCCCTGCTGCAACGGGTACAAACAAAATATTAAAGGTCCATTTTGTACCGTTCACCAGATAGCTCTGCCATCTTTCTCTGAAGACCGGATTATAACGGTAAGGCTGAAGGATGTCTTTTTCGTTGACAATCAGGTTCCATATTTTAGGTAGATCATACCAGGCAACGAATATCCCAATGATTGCGAAGTAAGCAGCAGGTACCGCTACTCCAGCATCATAGGCATGGTTGGCGATGCAAATATTAAAAGTCACCACTGCTGCCAATGCGGCTCCCAGAACAGCGGTTTTCCGGTGAAGCAATAATAGACCTGGCAAGATCTCCGCAAAACCGAGGAATACGGTATACTCAAACGATATTCCTACATGCGACCAGTACAACTTCTTTTCGGCGAAATCAATAAACGGCGTGTTCAGCATACCTTCGGTTGGATATACCATCTGCATAGGAAATGCTTTCTTCAGCCCCCAGCCTACCATCCCATAAGCCAGCCGGTAACGAGCCAGGACTCTGATCCAGTAATAGAGCTGGGTATACTGGGTCGACTTCTTATCCAGAAGCGTCCAGATAAGCCCCCCGATCACCGCACCTGCGAATACCAGGATCAGGTTAATATAGTTCAGGATACCAAAAACACCTTCTTCCGACTCGATCAATACAATCTGCGGAGGCCAGAAGGCGACTATCGACTGAAAATCATGATAGGTTATTTTTGAAAACTCAAGTCCTAACAAACGGGTATAAAAAGACGGATAAGTCGGGATACATAAGAACAGCATGTACAAGAATGCTATTCTGAAAGCAATCTTCTGGGTATTTGTCCACTTTTTTCCTGTGGATACTGGCTTTTCCAAAGTAAGCTCCTGCTCTTCAGAATAAGCAATTTCGGGACTCAGATCTTTAGTTGACATGATTCAATTATTAGATTGTCAATGGGGTTGATTATAGCTTAACAGGCCTGCGACGGCCTTCAAACATCATGTATTTTTTGTCTATCTTATTGAGTACGACCCGTATGGAATCTCTATTCTCGTTGATCCCGGAGAGCACAAGGGTACTGTCATCAGGAGTTTGATAGGCCAGAAATAGCTTTTCGTTGCGATGATTCTTATTCTTATTTTGAAGCGACAGTGTATGTTTCACCGTGTCGGCTTCGTAGTAAAAATAATGCCGCCCCGCAAATCCGGCCAACTCATAATTACGGTCAATATCTTTGTCATGAACCTCCTCAGCGCTGCTGAAATCAATCTTAACAGGACGATTCACTTTGATTGTCAGCGTTGACCACTTTTCGAAAATCACATCCTGCCAACGGTCTTTATCGGTCTTGGAATAAGGAATAACACGATTGTTAATACTGAATTCTTTGACGTTGTAATAACCGTAGGCATTTTTCAGACCGGGCGTCCGCGGAATCTTATAAGGATCAGATACAAAATTATCGTATGCTTTATAGGCAAACAGAATGCTGAAAAGTAGAAATGCAGATCTCAAACCTCGGCGAACCTGTCGAAGAGCTTTATCACCGAAAGATGGAATCAACCTATTGGCGTAAGCCGGTGCTTCGCTGATGAGAAGTCTCCACAGCCTCGGAATATCGTACACAAACAGAAAGCTTGCAAGCAGCACAATAAATGTACTTAACACCTGTTCTCCTATATCGTAAAATCCGTTTACTACCGCTACATTACCGATAAAACCGAAGATTAGTCCTACCCCGAATGTAACTGTTCTCCTGTTAAACAATAGAAAGGCTGCGAGGATCTCTACAAAGCCAAGAAACACCTGGTATTTTGGTGCAATAGCTACCGTCTGGAAGTAGATCTTCCAGGCAAAGAAGTCGCCATAGTTCGTTAACAGATTACTTAGTGAAGGGTAAGGCATCTGCAAAGGGAAAAATTTAATGAACCCATACGTGATCAATACAATGGCAAGGCGATACCGGACGATAACTCTTAGCCAGTAATATAAGACATTATACTCCTTCCTATCCTTGTCCTTAATCCCCCATACGACGGCACCGACCGCAGCAATCGCAGCAGCGATAGCCCAGTTTGCAAACTGGCCTGGGCCCCACTGTGGCAGATGTTCTGAAGAAATAAACTGGGTCTGGTACTTAGACAATCTGAACAGATCATGAAAATGCAGGTTCAGCCAGTCTATAGAGAAAACTTCCTTGTAAAACTTCCAGTCGATCGGAAGTATCAGTAAACTCAAAAAAATAAAAAAGAAACGGAAGAGGTTTCGTTCCCAGGACTTCCATTCCTGTAACTGCTGATTGGGCCTGGCAATGCTCTGAAGAAGGTTCTGAACTTTCTTCAAACCTGATGAACCTTTAGATGGTGCTGTGGTGCTCATAAATTAATTTTATAAGTTGAATGATTAGTTTCCGTAACCGGGGTTCTGTTGAAGTGAGGGATCGGCAAGTATCTCACCTGCAGGAATTGGGAAAGTGTACTTATTCGGATCGTTCAGGTTAAAGACCGCCGCTGCTCTCCCCGTTCTGATGATATCAAACCATCGATGAGGTTCGAGTGCAAACTCCACCCGGCGCTCATTTTCTATGGCCAAGACAAGTTCATCCCGGTTTACAGCAATAAGGCCTGGCACATTGGCACGGTTACGCACTGCATTCAGATCTTCTAAAGCACCCACCAGGTCAGGCACCGCTTTTTTCACCCTTGCTTCTGCTCGTATCAGATATAGCTCTGCAGTTCTGATGCCATAGGCTGCAGACGTATTGCTTGGATAGATTCCTCCTATGAACTGGTTAGAGGCATTTTTTACCGAAAGTATTTTCCTGTCACCGCCTACCGCCGGATCATTTAACAGATTATGCAATACGGCCTTTGGTTCTAATTGCCTGTTACTGGTATTCCATAATCCGTAACCGGCATTCAGGTCGTTTACACTGTACGAAAATTCCAGTACAGACTCAGGTGTTCCTGCAGCCAGTACAAACGGTTTAATCAGGCGATATTCCGTGCTGGAAAGTATCTTGCCCGCTTCTTCTTCGGCCCTCTCAAAGTCGTTCCGGTACAGGTGGAGCCTCGCCCGCAGGGCATAAACTGTATATTTGGTGGCTCTGTTTCTGACGACCGTAGCGGGCAAAAGTGTTTCAGCCTGATCCAGATCTGCCAGTACCTGAGTGTAAACCTCTGCCTGGGTACTCTGCCTTACACCTAGTTTATCGGCAACGACTTTTGTGGGCGTAAGAAAGATCTGAACATTGCCGTAAACCCTTGCCAGATCAAAATAAGAATAGGCCCTGATAAAGTAAGCTTCACCCAGGAGCTGGTTTTTCAGTTCGGCAGGCAGCTTGACATCTGTCACTCCAGGCACTTTCTCGATAACATGATTCGCCCGGTTGATCGTGTTGTAAAAATTTGACCAATAGGTGGATAAGAAGCCGATATCCGAACGCAGGTCGTAGTTCGTTACGTTCAGATCTGTTTGTGCATTGTTAAGCGACCTTACATCTCCGCCCGACTGCAAGATGGTATTCTGAAAGCCGCTGCTATAGTTCAGGCTGGCCAGGGCGCGATAAGCTCCGCGAACTGCAGTCTCCGCCGAAGCTTTATCGAAAATGGTATTTTCGTCTGAAACCTTATCGTACGATTCGACTTCCAGATATTTTTCGCAGGACTGCAAGGAGATAGCAAAAGCCAGGAATGCGAGTATGATGAATTGCTTTTTCATGGTAAAGGGATTTAAAATGAAATATTAGCGCCGAACTGAAGTCCTCTTGGCTGCGGTGGAGTTGCTGTGTCCAGTCCATCCAGATTCTGACCCGCACTTCCGGATGTCTCCGGATCTGCTCCCGTGTACTTCGTGTTTAACCAAAGGTTTGTTCCAAGCACATAGAGGCGGACCTGGCTCAACTTCAGTCTCGCCGCCACCTTTGCAGGCAGAGTATAGCCCAGAGCTGCCGTCTTCAGTCGGATAAAGGATCCGTCTTCCAGATATCTGCTGTTCTGCTCGATATTGTAATTATTGCCTACGCTGGTAACACGAGGCGTATTGGTGATGTCGCCCGGCTTTTGCCATCTCTCCAGCTGACTTTTCAAAATGGACCGCGAAGCGTCACGCGTTCCTCCTCCCTCCAGAATATACTTGTTGAAATTAAATACCTTATTTCCGTATTGGTAGGTAAACAACACGTTTAAGTCGAATCCTTTGTAGGCGAAGCTGTTGGACAGGCCGCCAAAAAACTTCGGAATCAAGTTTCCCATAAGCTGACGATCTGCCTGGGTCAGCTTGCCATCGCTATCCACATCTTCGAATACCGCATCACCTGTTTGAGGATCGACATATAGCTGCTTGTATAGCCAGAAACTTCCAAGAGATGCTCCTTCCTGTGTCCTTCTGTATTCGCGTGCTTCAAAAGTGATGGGACTGATAAGTTTCTCTGCCCGGTTACGGTTGCTCGCAAAGTTCAGGTTCGAACTCCATTTAAAATTTTTCCGTTTAATGTTCACAGTAGAAATTCCCAGCTCAATTCCCCTATTGCTTACTTCACCTGCATTCGCAAGGGTACTGCCATAGCCCGTCGCCGCCGGAACAGGCAGATACAACAGTGCGTCGGTGGTGTATTTATAATAGGCATCAACATTGATAAACAGGCGGTCATCAAATAATCCCAGATCCAGACCTGCATTATACGTGGTGGTTTTCTCCCATTTCAAATCCGGGTTCTCCAATTGTGAAGGTGCAATGCCGGGCTTCGGACCACTGGTAAGATTATCCGGATACTGAGCAACTCCCGTCCACAAACCTCTGGATGCATAGTCGTTAATGCCATTCTGGTTTCCCGCAGATCCCGCACTGATTCGCAGCTTCAGTTCCGTAACCTGCTCTACATCCTTCAGAAACGGCTCTTGCTTTACTCTCCAGGAGGCACCGATACCGGGGAAGTATCCCCAACGGTTGTTATTCCCGAACTTCGAAGAACCATCTGCCCTTACCGTGGCTTCGAGGTAATACTTGTGATCGTAACTATAATTCAACCGCCCGAAAAAAGATGCGATAGTTGACCGGGTTCTTCTTTGCTCCGCAGTCCGTATCGATGCTGCGGAGATCTGCTGGAAGGAGTTGTTAGGAAATCCTGATCCGGTTTCTGAGGCGACTTTAATGTCCGTACCCTGAATACTGTTCCCTAATAAAGCCGTAATAGAATGGAGGGGAGTGAATTGCTTGTTATAGGTAAGTGTTTGCTCATTCTGGAAAACAGTAAGGTTAGTGAACACTTCGTTGATATAGCCCGGAGGATTAGGTGCCCCGCCTATGATCGTCTGATCATTGAAGAACTCGCGTTCGTTATAATGATTAAGGTCCAGACCAACCGAAGTTTTGAAACGAAGACCGGGAATGATGCTGAATTCCAGGAACTGGTTACCGATATACCGAAGACTCTTCGTGGAGATATCCGTGATATCCGTATTGGTCAGATTATCTATATTCTCGTAAATAGACCCTCGTGCCGCAGTACCGTCTTCGTTAAGCAGCGGTAAATAGGTAGGATGATGCAGGGCTGCCAGGAGGTGTCCGGCTTGCTGCCCCGCTCCTCCTCTTACCTGCTGCCTGAATGAGCGATATGCTCCGTTGCTCGAACTGAAGGTGATCTTTGGACTAAGCTTCACATCGAGATTCAACTTAAAGCTGGCCCTATCAAACTCAGCTGGTTTCAATATCCCCTCCTGATCAGTATAACCGGCCCCGAGATTATATCTGATCTTCTCACTTCCTCCCTGCACATTTAAATCGTAATTCTGAGTGGCAGCGGTTCTAAAAACCCGACTCATTCTGTCGTATGTTTGCTGCTCATCAGGCGTTCCACGCCCTGGAACACCGTTGATAAGTTCAGTTCTCGGACGAAACGGTCGGTTCGCATAAGTCTGGTTTAAGCTGGGTCTGTCAATCCCCGAATTGATCCACTGCTCGTTTACGAGCATAGCGTGCTCCGGTCCCGTTGTTAAGTCCCACAATCGATCCTGATCCGCTTTTTGCCAACCATTCGAAACATCCAGGTTATACTTGGTTTTCTGAGAGTTATACTCTCCTCTTTTGGTGGTAACCAGAATGACGCCATTAGCTCCTCTTGAACCATAAATTGCTATTGCGCTTGCATCTTTCAACACTTCGATACTTTCAATATCTGCCGGATTAATGTCCGCAAGAGGTGAGGTTTTCTTGCCTCCCAGCTCAATAGAAGCCAGTGAATTATTATTGACCAACACGCCGTCTATCACGTACAGAGGGTCGTTGCTTGCATTGATAGAAGCTGTACCTCTGACCTGAACTTTTACACCTTCACCCGGTGTTCCGGAGTAGGTATTGATCTGCACGCCGGCTGCTCTACCCTGTAACTGCGCGTCGAAACTTGCGACAGGAGTTCGTTTGGTTTCTTCCGCACTGATCTTGGTAATGGAGCCGACGACACTCTTACGGCTTTGAGTACCGTAACCAACTATCACCACGTCCTTCAGTTCATTTGCCTGTTCCTTAAGCTTGACTTCTACGGGACTTCCGTCTACTACCACTTCTGCGGATTCGTACCCTAAGTAGCTTACCAATATGGTGTATGGAAATTTTTGGCCGGTGATAAAGTTAAATCGACCTTCGGTGTCGGTGTTCACACCATGTGTTGTGCCTTTAAGACGTACTTGTGCCCCAATCAGAGGTTCCCTGGTAACGGCGTCGACAACAGTTCCGTTTAAAGTTGAATTAATAAGAGGACGTGTAGGTTGCTGTGCCATCACCGCCAGAGGGCTTAGCAATAGCAGGACGAGCCATCCCCGGACAGAGGATAGTTTTCCGTAAGCAAAAATTTGCATACTTTTACATTGAGTTTGATGAATGGATTTGAAGCAGGTGACAACGCCAATTGATATACCTGTTTCAATGATTTAAGCTCAGGGGAGTACTCTAAGTACTTCCCTTCTTTTTGGAATTACGTCTTCAGTGATTCCTCCTTTGTTATGTTCATTCTGAAAATTTTGGTATTAACAACAACCTTCGAACACTTTTGGGAAGTGACACAAATCGAGGCTTGGTAGCGTGTATGCAATGATTGTTTTCATGATACAGCAAATTAAACCAAAAAATAAATAGAATACAAACTTTGTAGAGTATTTATAGAAATTAAAATATTTGTATCTAACCCTGTGAAATTCAGGTAACAATATCAAAAATTTTTTTGCTCAATTCCAAATTCTATCTAGATTGCGGCCATCGCTCCTACTACTAAATAACCGTCTGTTTAGTAGTAAATACGCTTTTACTCACTCTCAATTTTAAATAATCGTCCGAATTAATCATCATTCCCATAGAGTGATCTTTATTTACGCCGGCAAAATCGACCAGAATGGCCAAAGTCCATTTTCTGGCCATTACGCTGTTGTGCATTTAAGGACCTCGTAATTAACAAAAAATGAACAAAAACATCAAAACAGAGAGCAGAGCAACGGTATGTCTTCTATTCGCAATCTTCTTATTCTCCAATTGCCAAAAGGACAAGGAAGTCCAGGCAGACATTGACGCCATATCGGCGACATCCTCCGAGAGTACATTAATACAAGGCGTTATAGATTTCAGTAATTCAAAACATGACGGAGGATATGCTTTATTAATCAAGCGAGCTATTTCAAAAACAACCGGAGATAATTCTGAACGGCCACAAGAATCTCTGATTAGAGTTTTCGAGGACGGCGTGGAGATAGGACCCGCGCATTCTACACATCAGGACATCAGGTCAGAGGGAAAAGGTAGATTCAGCCACTGGGGCTCTGATTTATATTTATCAGCATCGGACAACACGGACCCGCGTACCAACGGAAGAACATACACCTATGCAGTCATTAGCGGATCTGCCGGAAAACCACAGTCGCCTTCAGAAGTTCCTTCCAATAATTCCGGGGACGTTTTAGGCACGAATATAATCGGATACGCTAATGTTGATGGGAAAACAACCGGAGGCCAGGGTGGGCAAACCGTCACGGTGTCGACCCTGTCTGAATTAAGAAATGCTACCGAGTCAAGGGCAACATTAACCATTAAAGTAAAAGGTACGATTAACGGTTCCGGTAGCGTATATGTGAAGTCGAATAAATCCATTATTGGTATTGATGGCGGGACACTCAATGGAGTTGGATTAAAAATTTTCGAAGTTTCGAATGTTATCGTCCAGAACCTTACAATTAAATATGTGGTTGCAGGCACAGAAGATAATGATTGTGTCAATATTAAATACTCAGATCACATCTGGATAGACCACTGCGAATTCTTTTCTGACAGAACCCATGGCTGGGAAAACTGGGATGGATTGATCGACATTACCAAACGCTCCAGTTATATTACTGTTTCATGGAATAAATTACATGACAGCTATAAGGCACTCCTATCCGGTGGAAGTGCGGCAGATAAAGACAGAATAAAAGTTACCATACACAACAACTTCTTCTATAACCTGGCAGAAAGGGCACCTTCTTTGATCGCAGGTAACGCACATGTATTCAATAACTATTTTATGAACAATAATGGTTACTGCATCGGGTCCCGGATAGATGGAATCGTGCGAACAGATAATAATTATTTCTATAACTGTAAGACGCCAATTGATACAAACCTTGGTAGTGACGCTCCCGGATATGTCAGCGGTGTCAGCACAAACTACTACGAAAATTCAGGTAAAAACGATATTACCACCAAAGAAATCAATTGGTTGCCACCCTACGAATACAGATCAGCGCTGATTGCTGCCGAAAATGTACCTGCGGTAGTAACACAGGGAGCCGGACCGAGATTGTAGCAACTTATGTTATTAAATAATACACCACTTGGCGGGTCGGGAACTTTGCTGCTACGAGAGCGGCTCAGGCCTCGGCCCGCTTCCTGAAGGCTTGAATTTATCGTCCGGCAACGGAATAAACTCCTGATCGTCGTTTGGAGGCAGGATAATTCTTCCCTGCTTCCAATCTTCTTTTGCTTGTTCAATACGTTCTTTTCTGGAAGAAACAAAATTCCACCAGATAAACCGTTCCCCTAGTGGTTCTCCCCCAAGAAGCATCAGTGTAGTGTCCTCTTTGGCTATGATCGGGGGGTCTACCCCCTTGCTGAACACCAGCATCAATCCGGCAGTATAGGTAGTTCCGGAAAGTTCTATGCTTCCCTTCACGATATAAAATCCTCTTTCCGAGTGCTCCTGCGGCAGTCCGAACGCCGCCCCTTTTTGCAACACCACGTGGAGATAAAACAATGGCGAATTGGTCTTAACATCATTTTTCAGCCCGTATGCATTCCCTGCTATAAGACGCATCCAAATACCCTTATCTGTGTAGACAGGAAGCTCTTCGGGACTATAGTTATTAAACGATGGCGCAGCTTCCTCGTCACGTTCAGGCAACGCAACCCAGGTTTGAATCATTTCCAGCCCTCCTGCAAGCGAAGAAGGATCCTCGAACCTTTCTGAATGTGATATGCCGCTGCCAGCCGTCATCCAGTTAACTTCTCCCGGACGAATAATCTGCTTTACACCTAAGCTGTCCCGGTGCGTCACCTGCCCCCCAAACAAATAGCTAACAGTTGAAAGACCTATATGCGGATGGGGGAGCACATCAAGCGTCGAGGGTTGCTGCGGTATCTCTGAAATCGGGCCCGCGTGATCCATAAAAATAAACGGACCTATCATTCTTCGCAAACGAAACGGAAGAATACGTTTCACTTTTACAGCCGGACTAAGAATTGCACTTCTGGATTCAATTACGATATCTAGCATTAGCTTGTTTTTATGTCTGCCACGGCTGTCTAGCCTCTTCGGAGGTTCTCAGTCGTTGTAACGAATTTAAAGAAAAAGTATCGGATCCATGCAGACGCTAACACCCGAGATGATAACAAATTTGTGCAAACACTCACAGTTTTCAGCAAATTTTAAACCCGCCCCGAGATATTGTACGCATCGCTATTAAATTAAGTATATTTAAGTAATATAAACCTATGAAGTGCCATGATACCGACCCTTAATCACACTACGGTGCCGATTGCGGCATCTCTCCTTTATTTAGGGAACCAGTTAAATCATAATCAGTTCAGTATCGAGGACATCGGTGATTATATCCCGGGATGTGTCATGGAGCAAAGCCTGGCTTCGATGACCAACCGATACATGAATAAACAGGGTTGCGAAATTTTGAAGCGCAGCAAGGAAGAGCTGCAGAATATGGGTCCCGCGTATTTCGACCACTTCTTTCCTGCAGAGGAAGTAGCCTACCTGACCAAGGAATTAGGAAAGTTCATCATCGCTCAGGATTACACAGACGTCTACAGCTTCTTTCAGAGGGTTAGGCCCAGCCGCGATTCCGACTATAAATGGTACTTCACCACCTCCCGCTTATCCCCCTCCAATCAGCCCGGAGCGCTTCCCAGCTTGATGAACATCGCCTTGGATGTAAGCAGTATGGGCTTTGCCGGAAAAAAGATCTGCAAATTGTGCGAGGATAACTCTTTTATGGTAATGAACTACCTCAAGTTCGCGCGTCTCAGCAAGAGGGAAAAGGAAATAATAACACTCATCACGAGGGGCCTGAGCAGCCATGAGATCGGCGACAGGCTTTTCATCTCCATCCACACCGTCAATAACCATCGGAAGAATATTCTGAGTAAGCTCGAAATCCGGTCCATAACACAACTAATCAAGTTTGCGGAAGCTTTTGACTTAGTGGAGTGAGCCTTGTTTCACCTTATAATACTTTCTCCGGAAATAGAAAGCTAGATTTACTAAAGCTATCAGAGCCGGAACTTCAACCAATGGTCCGATAACACCGGCGAACGCCTGTCCCGAATTGAGTCCGAATACACCGATGGCAACCGCGATGGCCAGTTCAAAATTATTTCCCGTAGCTGTGAAAGCAATCGAGGTAGCTCTGGAATAATCAGCACCAAAGTATCTGCCCGCAAAAAAGCTGAGTACAAACATGATGGAGAAATATATAACCAGCGGTATCGCAATTCTGACCACGTCCATAGGAATTTGCACAATCAGCTCGCCTTTCAGGCTGAACATAATGACGATGGTAAATAGTAATGCGATGAGGGTAATGGGGGAAATAAACGGAATAAATTTGCTTTGATACCAGTCCTCGCCTTTCAGGTGAATAAGTCCATATCTGCTGATCACACCCATGGCGAAAGGTACTCCAAGATAAATTCCTACGCTTTTAGCAATCTCAGCAATGGTTACGTTCACTTCAAGGCCGTCCATCCCGAAATAAGGCGGAAGCACCGTTATAAAGACATAGGCAAATACACTGTACAAAAGCACCTGAAAAACGCTATTGATAGCAATCAGCCCCGCCGCATACTCCCGGTTACCCTCAGCTAATTCGTTCCATACCACCACCATAGCGATACATCGTGCCAGCCCGATCAGGATCAACCCGACCATATACTCAGGATAGTCCCTCAAGAAAATAATCGCCAGAAAGAACATGAGAAGCGGCCCGACCACCCAATTCAGTACGAGCGACACACTCAAAACTTTCGTATCCTTAAAAACCTCGCCCATTCTATCGTACTTCACCTTGGCTAAGGGCGGATACATCATCAGGATCAACCCGATGGCCAGGGGAATATTAGTAGTTCCGCTGGAAAACGAATTAATAAACCCTGAGGAAGACGGAAGGAGATAGCCGATGGCTACACCCAGGCCCATTGCCAAAAAGATCCATAAAGTAAGATAGCGGTCTAAAAAGCTCAATTTTTTCCTCTCGGCAACCGGTGCGCAGTTATTTGCAGACATTGCTTATATGTTTTCTTTTACAAACTCTTCTGCATACTTTCTGATCATGCCCCTTACCATTCTGAACTGTTCCTGAACCTCCTCTTCCGTCCCGGTTGCTTTGGCAGGATCAGGGAAGTTATAGTGGAACTTCTTTGCTTGCGTAGGGAAATAAGGACAGCTCTCTTTTGCATTATCGCAAACCGTGATCACAAAATCGAAATCGATATCAAGGTACTCATTAACGTTGTTAGAGGTATGGGATGAAATATCTATTCCGTCCTCCTTCATTGTGGCAACGGCTTTGGGGTTAACGCCATGCGTTTCGATTCCCGCGCTGTAAACCTCAGCCCCTGATCCTGCAAGATATCGTAAATATCCTTCGGCGATCTGACTCCTGCAGCTGTTTCCTGTGCAAAGCACTAATATTCTTTTCATTCTCTGTTTAGTTTTTATTGTGTCCTATAATTACTTTTGAGGCTGCTCAGTCTGTATTCCCTGGATTAGCAACAACCTGTCCCGGGTTTACACTCTGAAGCTGTCATAACAAGGTTCTGCATCTGAACCTTCGTTTTTTCTACCGGAACACCACATTGGTCCTGTGCAAGACAGGCAGTCCTTTTGGCAAGAAGAAGGAAATTTTCGCCATTGTATCCCAGATCGTATTTTCCAATAGTCTGCCCCTGATATTCTACTTCAATTTCCAGATCCTCCATTCCGAGAACTTGTTCTGAAAGTGATATGATGTTTAACAACTTACCCGCTTTTAAGCGATGCTCATAATCATTAGCGTCCCAAAGTTGAAAGTTGGCCACTTTCTCATGACGAACTGTGCCTCCGCAGTCTATGAAGTCTTTTGTGATTATTCCTACTTCAGTGACATGGAAATGTTCAGGAACCAGCGTACCGTCTTCCAGTTGGAAGTTTACACTTTCAGCCTGAGCCAAATGGTCTTTTATTTCTGATAGTTTCATCTTAGTATTTTGTTTATTCTAATATTGCAATTAAACGATTGATATATTCAAAAATTAGCAGCACACAGCTCCCGGTTTGTAAGAGCCAAGAAAGGCACCTATTTGTGTCTCCAGTAATTTCCATGTCACCGGATTAATGCAGTAGCATACGCTTACCCCTTCAATAGTTCCCTGGATGATCCCGGCATTTTTCAGTTCTTTCAGGTGTTGGGAAATAGTTGCCTGCGCAAGTCCCAACTCTTCTACCAGATCGCCGCAGATGCATGTGTTCGAAACGAGGATACGCTGAAGAATGGCTATGCGTGCCGGATGAGCCATTGCTTTGAACAATTGCGCAAGCTGATTTTGTTCTTCTGTGAACATCTCTGTTTTAGTAAGTCCCATATATCGCAATATTACGATTAAATTATTAAAATCGTAGAGCTATTTTAAATAAATGCTAGTCCCATGCTATCACGTCGAAATTAAAGTAGTAGTGGTAAACATAAGCAGTGAATATTGCGTTTATATTTTAATTAGGTTACATTTGTATAGACACTCCGAAATAGCGATATACTATGAAAGCATCGATGGGAACACAGGTTAAACAGGCACTTCGTAATACAAAAACAGCGAAGGTCCTTACCGCTGCTATTATTGCTAACGGCCGATTTTCTGATGTAATTAAAATTGCAGGTGCTTTGCCAGATGGCCAAGTTTTGACCCTAAAGAAAATTAGTTTGAAAGATAGATGAACTTAGCCCTTGGCTTTCTCATTATCTTCATTATCGCCATCCCAGGCATTGTATTTCGTATCACTTATCTTTCCAGTCCTTACTCGAAGAGAAATATCAATACGACAGCAATCGACGAGATATTTAACTCCCTTATTCCTGCTTTCGTCTTCCATGCAATTTCTATTTTGCTCTTAAATCACGCTGGCTATGCAGTAGATTTCCAATTCCTTTTTGATTTGCTCATTGGTAATAACAGAGCCCAGTACATTAACCGACTAAATAGTTACCTGGGCCCATTTTTGCTCTATATTCTGGTGAATACCGCGGTTAACTTTGGCGTCGCTCTCATCCTGAGAAAGATTGTACTCAGCTTTCACCTATATAAGCAAATGCCGTCTCTTGGTATATATAACAAATGGTACTACAAGTTGAAACCTACCTCAGCTGGTGAAGAAAAGATCTCCGTTTGGCTCGATGTGCTGGTCGAAACAAGAAATGACACTATTATTTATCGCGGTTTCCTGACAGATTTTTGGTTGGATAGAGAAGGAGGAATTAAGGAGTTACATATGGAGGACGTGAGGCGCCGCGTCTTGTCCAGAGATCAACAAATGTATGACGATCCTGAAAACCGAAATCAAAACCATACACCTCCCACAAGCGAAATAATAGAAGAACGGCCGGAACAGTATCCAGATGTTTTTGAGCCAGACTCTGCTGCACTTATAGATGAACGGTATTATTATATTCCGGGAGAAGTCTTTATTATAAAATACGAAGATGTCAAAAACATGAATATAACATACTATGAAGAGCAACTCAATTACCGTCCCTGATTATCCCTCTTTACAGAACGAAACCCGTTTCCCGACCGGCATGACCTCCATGTCAGCCTGCTTACCAGTCCCCATCTTTGGTATTTTGACTTTTGAACTCGCTCTTCTTTTTAAATCCCTCAGCAGCCTGTTACCCTCATAACACATGTTGTAAATAGATGCTCCTCGTGTTTGTTGCGACTCGCTGAGTTCCATATTCACAGGACCCGCAGGGTACTCTCCCGGTTCTTCAGCTGCATAAGCGGCGATTATCGCGCAGGGACTGAACTCCTTGCTATTCAGCAGGACGTATCCTTCCTCCATCCGTGTTTCGCTATAAGCCAGCAGCGAAACGCTCAGCATCAGGAGCTGGTCTGCTTCGGGCTGAGTCTCAAACCGGATCTCCTGCGCTTCCAGCTGGCCGTGTTTACGAACCTCCACGTCTTTGACTTCCAGATATTCATAGTATTCCTTCCTGAAATTGAAGCCGATCAGGCTGAAACGGATACGGTACTTGCTGACTGCTTTGCTGATGCTTAGCGGTACCCGGAGGTCTGTTTTGGCATTCAGAGCCCCCATAAAGACGCTGATCCTCCCCTGCTCGTCACGCTCTACCCGCTGACTGACCTGTAGTACTTCGCTGATCCGGCTGTTGATATTGAAGTCCATCCCGATGATGCTGTCGAGGTCTGCATCATGCAGGTCGCGACGGCCTACAGTTGCGCTTTGGCTACCCCGGATGCCCCGGTACACCAGCTGCGTGCTGCGGCTGACCGCCTCTCCGTCGCGGTGGATATAAGCCGGTTGGAATGCATTGCGGATTACCGCCGCCGTTGTGCTGGAAAGACCAAACTCCGTGGAGGCACGGATGCTTGCGCTGGTCTGCTTAAACTTGCGGGGCTTTCCCTGAATGATGTTCATATCGCGGTACCCGCGATATACTACGGGACCTACCGTGCCGCGTACCATACCTTTGTTGTCTACTTTTGCCATAACGTTGTTTTATTTTAGGAACAAGATAGAGCGAAGGAACCCAGGTGTCGAATTGTAAGCGTTTTTTTCCCAAATCTTCCCGAATAAAGCAAAATTTGCGCAAAAACGGATGCGATGCTCAGCTGGAATTATCTTTATATCGCTCTGTTTCTTTTCCTGGGAACAAGATAGAGCGGCTCGCGGCACATGACGATTTTTTTCCGTTTTTGGTCAAAATTTTATGGATTTTTGAAAATCTGATGGATATAAGAGACTGGATGCTTAAGCTAGATATCCTGTCCATTCCTAAAAACACCTTACAAAAATCGGACTAATGATTAAATTAGAAAGACCATGGAAGAGTTAGGAAAATTCAAGAAGCCGGGATATGAGAATATCTATGAAGACAGTTTTAAGA
>Ga0160433_100085_pt1 | contig 96359 bp, 88 predicted proteins | sample HID1972K_E0MG_FD_108235 | JGI IMG/M metagenome (GOLD analysis project Ga0160433, IMG submission 108235) | Enriched pill bug-associated microbial communities from UW Madison campus, WI, USA - HID1972K_E0 MG | ecosystem: Host-associated > Arthropoda: Insects > Digestive system > Unclassified ...
GCCATACAACGATGGTGTCCAGGCGGGCCTCTTCGCGGGCAAGCCCGCTCCCACAGGACATGAGGTGCATCCAGAGATATGTTCTCTGCGCGACAGCGCGGCGCCAGGGCGGTGGGTGGGCTCTCATAGAACACACGCTAACTCATTGATTTAGCGGAACCCTGTGGGAGCGGGCTTGCCCGCGAACACCGGCGAAGCCGGTGCCATACACCGCGGTGCCTGCTTCGCGGGCAAGCCCGCTCCCACAGCACCAGCGTTGACCCTGAGAGCGGCGCAGTGCCTGCGGGAGCGGCGGTTCGGCATTCCGACTTGCCCGCGAAGAATTCCCAGCCAGTTTCTGGCATGCGAGGAGCGCGGTGTGCCGCAACGCATCCTGAATCAATCAGCGCCGGACCGGGCGCTTCTGCAGTTTGCGCTGCAGGGTACGGCGGTGCATGCCCAACGCGCGGGCGGTGGCGGAGATGTTGCCTTCGTGCTCGGACAGCACGCGCTGGATGTGCTCCCACTGCAGGCGATCCACCGACATCGGGTTCTCCGGCACCAGCGTGTCGAGGTCGGCGTGTTCAGAGAACAGCGCGGCCAGCACATCATCGGCGTCAGCGGGCTTGCACAAATAGTTGCAGGCCCCACGCTTGATTGCCTCGACCGCGGTGGCAATGCTCGAGTAGCCGGTGAGGATCACCACGCGCATCTCGGGGTCCAGCTCCAGCAGCTTGGGCAGCAGCACCAGGCCCGAATCGCCCTCCATCTTGAGGTCCAGGGTGGCGTAGTCAGGCACATCCTTCTGCGCCAGTTCCAGCCCCTCTTCGGCGGAGGCGGCAGTGCTCACGCGAAAGCCGCGACGGCTCATGGCACGGGCCATGACCCGGGTAAAGGTGGCGTCGTCGTCCACCAGCAACAGATGCGGCAGCTCTTCGCTCTCGACCTGGTTTTCTTCGCTCATCGTTCATCTCCTCGCGTGCCACGCGGCAGGCGCAGTTCGGTCAGAGTGCCGCCCTGCTCATGACTATAGAGTTTTACCGAGCCGCCCGCACGGGTCACGCTGGCCTTGCTCAGGAAAAGACCCAGGCCGAAGCCTTTGCCTTTGGTGGTAAAGAAAGGTTTGCCGATCGACTCGGCAATGGCCACCGGCACGCCGGGGCCATGGTCGCGGATGCTGATGACGATGTCCTGAGGGTCCCAGTCCAGGCGCACCTCCAGATCGTCGGGGCAGGCATCGGCGGCATTGTTCAACAGGTTCAGCAGCGCCTGGGTCAGGTCCGGCGGCGGCGCCACGCGCGGCACGTCGCCCTGGCCCAGGCGCTGGAAGCGGTAGCTGGTCTCGGGACGCATCAGGTGCCAGCGGTTGAGTGCCTCGTCGAGCCACAGGGTCACGTCCTGCTCGACCACCGCCATGCGGCGGTTGGCCTCGGCGGCACGCACCAGCTGTTGCAGGGTTTCCTTGCACAGCTTGACCTGGTCCTGCAACACCGCCAGATCCTCCTGCAACTGTGGATCGTGATGCTCGCTGCGCATCTCATTGAGCAGCACGCTCATGGTCGCCAGCGGCGTGCCCAGCTCATGGGCCGCGCCAGCGGCCTGGGTAGCCACGGCGAGCAGTTGCTCGTCACGCAAGCCTTCTTCGCGGCGCTCGGCACGCAACTGCTCCTGGCGACGCAACTCCTCGGCCATGCGCGCGGCGAAGAAGGTGATCACCGCCGCGGCCAGCGCGATACTGAGCCACATGCCGTACACCTGCATGGTCTCGCGGCCCATGGGCAGGGGGTCGAGCGGGTAGAACTGCACCAGCAGCAGGCTGTAGGCGCCCAGGGCCAGGCCCGAGAGCACCAGCGAATAGACCCAGGGCAGGGTCACCGCGGCGATGGCCAGGGGTACCAGGTAGTACGACACGAAGGGGTTGGTCGAGCCACCCGAGTAGTACAGCAAGGCACTGTGGATCAGCAGGTCGCACGCCAGCTGGAAGGCGTATTCGAGCTCGGTGACCGGCAGTGAGAAACGCAGACGCAAGGCCGTGAAGGCGCACAACAGCGACGACAGTACCAGGGTCAGCGCCAGGGCCAGCCACGGCAACGGCAGCAGGTCGGTCCAGTAGGCCACGCCCACCGAGCCGGCCTGGGCAGCCAGTACCAGAATGCGGATGAAGGTCAGGCGCCACAGGTTCTGGCGGGTGGCGGACAGCGGATGTTCAGCGGCGAGCATGCGCTCTCCTGATGAGTACTGCGAAAGAATCGACCGCAGTATACCGAAGCCGGACCCCCGCCTGCAGCGATGCGGCAAAGCGCCACACTTTTTTACAGATCCAATGATGGCCTTTTAGGAACCTGGTTCGGTTGTTTCGGTCTTACGGGCCATGCGTGGACGGCCACGCCAAATGCCAAGGAGTCACACATGCCAATTCCCCGTCGCAGCGTCCCCCTGCTTCTGTCCTGTGGCCTGCTGGCCAGTCTGCCAGCATTGGCCGCTGACGAGCCACGCTTCAACCAGGTCTCGCTGCGTGCCGAAGTCAGCAAGGAAGTGTCGCGCGACCTGATGGTCGTGACCCTCTACAGCGAAGCCCAGAACAGCGATCCGGGCACACTCGCCAAGCAGATCACCGAGACCATGAACAAGGCCGTGCAGCAGGCGCGCCAGGTCAAGGACGTGAAGATCAACCAGGGCAGCCGCAACAGCTACCCGATCTACGACACCAAAGGCCAGAAGATCACCGGCTGGCGCGAGCGTGCCGAGCTGCGCCTGGAGAGCGCCGACTTCCCGGTCCTGTCCAAGCTTACCGGCGAGCTGCTGCAGGACCTGAAGATGGGGGGTATGGACTTCTCCATCGCCCCGGCCACGCGCAAGACCAGTGAAGATGCGCTGCTCAAGGAAGCGGTGGACGCTTTCAAGGCGCGCGCTCAACTTGCCACCGAGGCCCTGGGCGGCACGGGCTACAAGGTCGTCAGCCTGAACCTCAACAGCACCGGCTACCCACGCCCTTACCTGCGCAGCGCGCCGATGATGATGAAGGCAGCGTCGGCCGATGAGGCCGCTCCGGCGCCGGACATCGAGGCAGGCACCAGCGAGGTCAGCATGAATGCCGACGGCCTGATCGAAGTATTGATGCCCTGATAAGCTGCAAGCCTCAAGCTGCAAGGCAGCGTCTGGAAGGCTGCGGCTTGGAGCTTGGGGCCCCTAGCAAACGTTTAACTTCGGCGAAAATTACACCCAGGCGACATCTTTGTACGTTCGTGCCACGGTTTTGACGCCAACTATCCTTCTGAGTGTTGCATTGGGAATAACCCCTGCATAAGTATCGGCGAGTCGGCTCACGAGGCCGCCCTCAATTAAAAAATGACAACAATGAGGCCACCATGCTCAAACACGCAGTCATTCCGTTCCTGGTCGGTGCAGGCTTGCTCGCCGGCGCCCCTTCCGCGCTCGCCGCGACCAACCTGGTGTTCTGCTCCGAAGGCAGTCCGGCCGGGTTCGATCCCGGGCAGTACACCACCGGAACCGACTTCGATGCCTCAGCCGAGACCGTCTTCAATCGCCTGACCCAGTTCGAGCGCGGCGGCACTGCCGTCATTCCAGGCCTGGCCACCCGCTGGGACGTGTCCGACGATGGCCTGACCTACACGTTCCACCTGCGCGAGGGGGTCAAGTTCCACACCACCGAATTCTTCAAGCCGACCCGCGCGTTCGACGCTGATGACGTGCTGTTCACCTTCAACCGCATGCTCGACAAGGACATGCCGTTTCGCAAGGCCTACCCCACCGAGTTCCCGTACTTCACCGACATGGGCATGGACAAGAACATCGCCAAGCTCGAAAAGGTCGACGAGCACACCGTGCGCTTCACCCTCAACCAGGTCGACGCCGCCTTCATCCAGAACCTGGCCATGAGCTTCGCCTCGATCCAGTCCGCCGAATACGCCGACCAGTTGCTCAAACAGGGCAAGCCCGCTGACATCAACCAGAAGCCGATCGGCACCGGGCCGTTCGTTTTCAGCAAATACCAGAAAGACGCGCAGATCCGCTTCAAGGGCAACAAGCAATACTGGCAGCCTGATGACGTGAAGATCGACAACCTGATCTTTGCCATCACTACCGACGCCTCGGTGCGCATGCAGAAGCTCAGGAAGGGCGAGTGCCAGGTCACCCTGTTCCCCCGACCGGCCGACATCGAGCCGCTGAAGCAGGATCCGAAGCTGCAGATGCCTGAGCAGGCCGGCTTCAACCTTGGCTACATCGCCTACAACGTGATGGACAAGATCAAGGGCAGCGATCAGCCCAACCCCATGGCCCAGCTCAAGGTCCGCCAGGCGCTGGACATGGCGGTGAACAAGCAGCAGATCATCGACTCGGTGTATCAGGGCGCGGGCCAACTGGCAGTCAACGCCATGCCGCCGACTCAGTGGTCCTACGACACGACCATCAAGGACGCTGCCTACGATCCGGAAAAAGCCAAGGCCCTGCTCAAGGAAGCCGGGGTCAAGGAAGGCACCGAGATCACCCTGTGGGCCATGCCGGTGCAGCGGCCCTACAACCCCAATGCCAAGCTGATGGCCGAAATGCTGCAGGCTGACTGGGCCAAGATCGGCATCAAGGCCAAGATCGTCAGCTACGAATGGGGCGAATACATCAAGCGTTCCAAGGGCGGCGAGAACGGCGCCATGCTGATCGGCTGGAGCGGCGACAACGGCGACCCGGACAATTGGCTGGGCACCCTGTTCGGCTGCGATGCGCTCTCGGGCAACAACTTCTCCAAGTGGTGCTACAAGCCTTTCGACGACCTGATCAAGCAGGCCAAGGCGACCCCCGACCAAGCCAAGCGCACCGAGCTGTATAAACAGGCACAACACATCCTCAAAGACCAGGTGCCGATGACTCCCATCGCCCACTCCACGGTCTACCAGCCAATGAGCGACAAGGTGCAGGGCTTCAAGATCAGCCCGTTCGGCCTCAACGCCTTCTATGGCGTCAGCGTGAGCAAATGAGTCCGACCCGGCGCCCCAGCCTGACAGGCACCACGGGGCGCCGGCCCGGCTCGGACCCGCTGTAGGAAGCAAGGAAGTTTCCTCCCTATCAGCAAGAAAAATCCCACGCAATCTAGCGCAATCGTACCTATCGGCGCCCGCCATCCGCTCGTAAGGTTTTGGCATGTGCACCGTCGGCGCGATTCGACGGAGTGTGTGCGAAAAAAACCACACGTATGAGGACAAGGAGACGTTATGCGCCCTACCCGTCTGTTTTCTGCCGTGCTCGGCCTTGCCCTCATGGCGCAGGCCAGCGATGTCCTGGCCAGCACCCTGGTGTTCTGCTCCGAAGGCAGCCCGGCCGGCTTCGACACCGCGCAGTTCACCAGCGCCACCGACAACGATGCCGCCGAGCCGATCTACAACCGCCTGGTGCAATTCGAACGCGGCGGTACTGCCGTGCATCCAGCGCTGGCCAAGGACTGGCAGGTGAGCGACGACGGCCTGCGCTACACCTTCCACCTGCGCGAGGGCGTGCGCTTTCATGCCAACGAGGGCTTCAGCCCGACCCGCGACTTCGCTGCCGACGACGTGCTTTTTACCTTCCAGCGCATGCTCGACAAGGCGCACCCGTTCCGCAAGGCTTACCCCACGGAGTTTCCCTACTTCGTTGGCATGGGCCTGGACAAGAACATCGCCCGCGTGGAAAAGGCCGGCTCTCTGACCGTGGTGTTCACCCTCAACGCCGTCGATGCGGCCTTCATTCAGAACCTGGCCATGAGCTTCGCCTCGATCCTCTCGGCCGAGTACGCCGAGCACCTGCTCGCCAAGGGCCGCCCCAGCGACATCAACCAGAAGCCCATCGGCACCGGTCCATTCGTGTTCCAGCGATACCGGAAGGACTCGCAGATTCGCTACAAGGGCAACAAGGACTATTGGGCCCCCGCCGAGGTGAAGCTGGACAACCTGATCTTCTCGATCAACATCGACCCCTCGGTGCGCATCCAGAAACTGCGCCGCAACGAGTGCCAGGTCACCCTGCACCCACGCCCTACCGACCTGCCTGCGCTCAGGGCCGACGACACGCTGCAGGTCTTGCAGCGACCCGGCTTCAACCTCGGCTACATCGCCTACAACACCCGCCACGCCCCGTTCGACCAACTGCAGGTGCGCCAGGCCCTGGACATGGCAGTGAACAAGCAGGCGATCCTCCAGGCGGTATACCAGGATTCCGGCCAACGGGCCGTCAACGCCATGCCACCCACCCAATGGTCCTACGACGATACGCTACAAGACGCTCCCTACGACCCCGCCAAGGCCCGCGAGCTACTCAAGGCCGCAGGCGTCAAGGAAGGCACCGAGGTCACCCTCTGGGCCATGCCGGTGCAGCGCCCCTACAACCCCAACGCCAAGCTGATGGCCCAAATGCTGCAGGCCGACTGGAGCAAGCTTGGCCTCAAGGTGCGCATCGTCAGCTACGAATGGGGCGAATACCTCAAGCGCATGAAGCGCGGTGAACACGATATCGCGCTGATCGGCTGGACCGGCGACAACGGTGACCCGGACAACTGGCTGGGCACCCTCTACAGCTGCGACGCCATTGGCAGCAACAACTACTCGCAGTGGTGCGACCAACAGTACGACGCGCTGGTGAAACAGGCCAAGACCGTCACCGACCGCGAACAACGCACCCAGCTCTATCGACAGGCCCAGCAGCGTCTCAAGCAGCAGGTGCCGATCACCCCGGTCGCCCACTCCACGATCCACCAGCCAGTGAGCCTCAAGGTCGTGGACTTCAAGGTGAGCCCTTTCGGGCGCAACGACTTCTCCGGCGTCAGCACCGAGTAAACCCTACCGCGTGAGCCCGGGCGTGCAATCCACGCTCGCGGCGCCGTGCGCCCTGAATTCTCGCCACGTGCCGCGGTTGCGAGGACAAGGGCAAACGTTTGCAACCCCTGTGTCACCCGCAACACGCCCGGTCCATGAGGCCGTGGCGATAACTAGAAGATAGAAAGGGAGCTTCATCGTGAGATCAATCACCACCACTGCATTGGCCCTGTCACTCGGCGCATTGTCCGCCCTTGCCCAGGCCGAACCCGCCAGCCAGGACTTCTATCCGCTGAGCCTGGCTCAGGCCAGCGCACAGGATTCGGCCGAAGGTTTCTTCGACGGACAGAGCCTGTCTGGCACCACGCGCAACTGGTATGCCCGCGAACGCGCCACCCGCGCGCCACTGTGGAAGTACACCAAGCGTGATGGCAGCCGCCACGACACCCACAGCCGCGATAACTGGCTGCAGGGCACCATCCTCAACTACAGCTCAGGCTTCACCCAGGGCACCGTGGGCTTTGCCGCCCAGGTCGCCGCCTACAATGCCGTGGCCTTGGAACAAGGCCGCGCCGCAGTCGCCGGGCCGAACAACCGCACCCTGACCCATAGCGACGGCGACGTCATCGGCCAGTGGAGCAAGGCGGGCCTGGCCAACGTCAAGGCGCGCATTTCCAATACCACCCTGACCGCCGGGCGCCAATCGGTCGACACGCCGGTGATTGCCGATATTGGCAACCGCGCGCTGCCCTCGAGCTTCCAGGGCGTGAGCCTGCGCAGCGCCGAGTTCGACAACCTGTCGTTCGACCTCGGCAGCTTCGACCGGGTCTCGCCGCGAACCGAACAGAGCCTGAGCAAGTTCCGCTCCGAGTACGGCGCTGCCGGCGAGGAAACCGACCGCATCAGCATGGCCGGGCTCAACTACCAGCCGCTCAGGAGCCTGACCGCCAGCCTCTACGCGGCCAAGGTCGATGATTTCTGGAACCAGTACTATTTCGGCGCCACCCATGTGCTCGGCGACAATGCCGCGCTGAGCCTGACCACCGGTCTGAACTATTACAAGACCCAGGATGAAGGCCGCGGCAAACTGGGGGCCATCGACAACGACACCTACAGCCTGTCGCTAGGGCTCAGCCACTTGGCCCACTCGCTGACGTTTTCGTACCAGCAGGTCGACGGCAACGAGTACTTCGACTACCTGCACGAGACCAACGGGATCTTCCTGGCCAACTCGCTGCTTTCGGACTTCAACGGGCCGAACGAGAAATCCCTGCAGATCGCCTACGTGTTGAACATGGCGCAGTACGGCCTCCCAGGGCTGAAGTTCAACCTCTACAACGCCCGCGGCTGGGGCATCGACGGCACCCACTACAAGGGCACCGGCTACGACGTGACCGGCATGGACGGCGAGAACCACTACGAGTGGGGCATCGGCACCAGCTATGTGGTACAGAGCGGCGCGATGAAGAACACCAGCATCCGCGCCACCTACACCGCCCACCGGGCGAGTGCGGCGCAGGCTGACGGCAGCCTCGACGAACTGCGGCTGGTCACCACCATCCCGTTCAACATTCTCTGACGGCGTGCGCCACGGCCGGTCCACGCCGGCCGCGGCGACTACGCTGGAAAAAACCGACAGCAGGGAGGTTTCATGAAAACGCTACCGCTACGGGCTGCCCTGGCAGCCCTGGTGTTGAGCCAGGCAGCCGGCCTCGCGGCCAAGCCGCTGGTGGTCTGTACCGAGGCCAGCCCCGAGGGCTTCGACATTGTCCAGTACACCACCGCGGTGACCGCCGATGCCGCGGCTCAGACGGTGTTCAACCGCCTGGTCGACTTCAAGCCCGGCACCACCGAGATCCAACCGGCCTTGGCCGAGCGCTGGGACATCAGCCCCGACGGCCTGACCTACACCTTCCACCTGCGCCAGGGCGTTAGGTTCCACACCACCGAGTACTTCACCCCGACTCGCGACATGAACGCCGATGACGTGCTCTGGAGCTTTCGTCGCCAGCTCGACCCTGGCCACCCCTGGCACGACAAGACCAGCGTTGGCTACCCCTACTTCGAGAGCATGAGCTTCAGTGACCTGCTCAAGTCGGTTGAAAAACAGGACGACCATACCGTGGTCTTCACCCTCAACCGACCCGAAGCGCCTTTCCTGCGCGATCTGGCCATGGGTTTCACCTCGATCTACTCCGCCGAATACGGCGACCAGTTGCTCAAGGCCGGCAAGACCGCCCAGCTCAACAGCAAGCCGATCGGCACCGGGCCGTTCATCTTCCAGCGCTACAACAAGGATGCCCAGGTCCGCTTCAAACCCAATCCCCAGTACTTTCGTGGCACGCCACCGGCCGATGCGCTGATCTTCGCCATCACCCGCGACAGCAACGTGCGCCTGCAAAAACTACGCGCCAACGAATGCCAGATCGCGCTCTACCCCAAGCCCGACGACGTGCCCTCGATCAAGGCCGATCCGATGCTCAAGGTCGCCGAGATAGAGGGGCTGGTCACCGGCTACATCGCCATGAACACCCAGCGTCCGTATTTGAACGATGTGCGCGTGCGCAAGGCGATCAACATCGCCTTCGACCGCCAGAGTCACGTCGACCAACTGTTCGGCAAGGGCAATGCACTGGTTGGGGTCAACCCTTATCCGCCGACCCTGATCGGCTTCAACACCGCCAACCAGAATCCGCCCCGCGACCTGGACAAGGCACGTGCCCTGCTCAAGGAGGCCGGGGTGCCCGAAGGCACGGTGCTGACCCTGTTCACCCGCAACGGCGGCGGCGGCACCAACCCCAATCCGCGCCTGAGCGCCGAGATGTTCCAGGCCGATCTGCGCCAGATCGGCATCAAGCTGGACGTGCGCATCATGGAATGGGCCGAAATGCTGCGCCGGGCAAAAAACGGCGAGGCCGACATGGTTTCCACCGGCTGGGCCGGCGACAACGGCGACCCGGATAACTTCCTCAGCCCCCTGCTCAGCTGCGACGCCGCCAAGAGCGGCGAGAACTATGCGCGCTGGTGCAACCCTAAGTTCCAGGCGCTGATTACCCAGGCGCGCCAAGTGATCGACAATGATCAACGCGCCAGGCTCTATGCCGAGGCGCTGGCGGTGTACGATGACGATCAGCCGTGGATCAGCATGGTCCATCCGAAGACGTTCACGGCCATGCGCAGGAATGTGGAGGGTTACCACATCAACCCTCTGACCAATAACAACTTCGCCACTACCCAGGTGAAGTAGAACAAGAACGATCGCCGGCCCTTACCCAGGGCCGGTGACATTGCCTTGACCGGCTGATGAGGTACATCCGACGATGTTTAGTTTTATTGCCCGGCGCCTGGGCCTGTTGATACCGACCTTTTTCGGCATCACCCTGCTGACCTTCGCGCTCATACGCCTGATTCCCGGTGACCCGGTGGAAGTGATGATGGGCGAGCGTAGGGTCGATCCTGAGATGCACGCCCAGGCCATGGAGCGCCTGGGCTTGAACAAGCCGTTGCCAGAGCAGTACCTGGATTATGTCGGCAAGCTCGCTCAGGGCGACCTCGGCGAATCCCTGCGTACCCGTGAAAGCGTCTGGAACGAGTTTCTCACCCTGTTTCCGGCGACCCTGGAGCTGGCCTTGGCGGCGCTGCTGTTCGCCGGCGTGGTCGGGCTGTTGGCCGGGGTGATCGCCGCGCTCAAGCGCGGCTCGCTGTTCGACCATGGAGTCATGGGCATTTCCCTGGCCGGCTATTCCATGCCGATCTTCTGGTGGGGCCTGATCCTGATCATGTTCTTCTCGGTGACCCTGGGCTGGACCCCGGTCTCGGGCCGGATCGACCTGCTCTACGACATCGAGCCCAGGACTGGCCTCATGCTCATCGACACCTTGCTGAGCGAGGAGGAAGGCGCCTTCAAGGACGCCGTGATGCACCTGATCCTGCCGGCCATCGTGCTGGGCACCATCCCGCTGGCGGTGATCGCCCGCATGACGCGCTCCTCGATGCTCGAAGTGCTGCGCGAAGACTACATCCGCACCGCCCGCGCCAAGGGCCTGTCGCCCGCCCGCGTGGTCTTCGTGCACGGCTTGCGCAACGCATTGATCCCGGTACTGACCGTGTTCGGCCTGCAGGTCGGCGCCTTGCTGGCCGGCGCCGTGCTGACCGAAACCATCTTCTCCTGGCCGGGCATCGGCAAGTGGCTGATCGAAGCCATCGGCGCCCGCGACTACCCCGTGGTACAGAACGGCATCCTGTTGATTGCCTGCCTGGTGATCCTGGTCAACTTCGTCGTGGACATCCTCTACGGCCTGGCCAACCCACGCATCCGTCATCAGCGCTGAGGCCTATGTCATGACCCATCCTGTCCCCACTACCGAAGCCTCGGCCACCCCGGCAGCGCTAATCGACCAGAGCCTGCTCTACCCCTCGCCCTACAAGGAATTCTGGCAGGCCTTCTCGCGTAACAAAGGCGCTGTCGCCGGCTTGCTGTTCATGTGCCTGGTGGTGTTCTGCGCGCTGTTCGCGCCCTGGGTCGCCCCCCATGATCCCAGCGAGCAGTACCGTGATTTCCTGCTGACCCCGCCGGTGTGGCTGGAAGGCGGCACCTGGCGATTCGTCCTCGGCACCGACGAGCTGGGCCGCGACCTGCTGTCGCGCCTGATCCAGGGCGCACGCCTGTCGCTGCTGATCGGCCTATCGTCGGTGGTGATGTCGCTGATTCCCGGCGTCCTGCTGGGCCTGCTGGCCGGTTTTTTCCCGCGCCTGCTTGGCCCTTCGATCATGCGCCTGATGGACGTGATGCTGGCGCTGCCCTCGTTGCTGCTGGCCGTGGCCATCGTCGCCATCCTCGGCCCTGGCCTGATCAACACGGTGATCGCCATCGCCATCGTCTCGCTGCCCTCCTACGTGCGCCTGACCCGCGCCGCGGTGATGGGCGAGCTCAACCGCGACTACGTCACCGCCGCGCGCCTGGCCGGCGCCGGCCTGCCGCGCCTGATGTTCATCACCGTGCTGCCCAACTGCATGGCACCGCTGATCGTCCAGGCGACCTTGAGCTTCTCTTCGGCGATCCTCGACGCCGCCGCCCTGGGCTTTCTTGGCCTCGGCGTGCAACCGCCGACGCCGGAGTGGGGCACCATGCTGGCCTCGGCCCGCGACTACATCGAACGTGCCTGGTGGGTCGTGAGCCTGCCCGGCCTGACCATTTTGCTCAGCGTGCTGGCAATCAACCTGATGGGCGACGGGCTGCGCGATGCGCTGGACCCGAAACTCAAGAATGCCGCCTGAGGAGATCGCCATGTCACTGTTGCAGATCAACAACCTGAATGTGCGCTTTGGCGACGTCAATGCCGTGCCGGTGGTCGATGGCCTGGACCTGGCCGTCGATGCTGGCGAGATCCTGGCGATCGTGGGGGAGTCCGGCTCAGGCAAGTCGGTCACCATGATGGCCCTGATGGGCCTGATCGACGCTCCCGGTCGCATCACCGCCGACACCTTGCGTTTTGCCGGCACCGACATGCTCAAGCTCAGTCCCCGTCAGCGGCGCAAGGTAGTCGGCAAGGACATCGCCATGGTCTTCCAGGACCCGATGACCGCGCTCAACCCCAGCTACACCGTGGGCTTCCAGATCGAGGAAGTGCTGCGCCAGCACTTGGGCCTGAAGGGCAAGGCCGCGCGCCAGCGAGCGCTCGAGCTGCTCAAGAAAGTCGAGATCCCGGCCCCGGAAAGCCGCCTGGATGCCTACCCGCACCAGCTGTCCGGCGGCATGAGCCAGCGCGTGGCGATCGCCATGGCCATCGCTGGCGAACCCAGGCTGCTGATCGCCGACGAACCCACCACCGCGCTGGACGTGACCATCCAGGCGCAGATCATGGAGCTTTTGGTCAACCTGCAGAAAGAGCAGAACATGGCACTGATCCTGATCACCCACGACCTGGCCGTGGTCGCCGAGACCGCCAAGCGGGTGTGCGTGATGTACGCAGGCCAAGCCGTCGAAGTCGGCCAGGTACCGGAGCTGTTCGACCTCCCCGCACACCCTTACAGCGAAGCCCTGCTGGCGGCGATTCCGGAACACAGCATCGGTGCCGAACGCCTGGCGACCCTGCCCGGTATCGTTCCGGGCCGCTACGATCGTCCCCAGGGTTGCCTGCTCTCCCCGCGCTGCCCCTATGTGCGGGACAACTGCCGCCAGCATCGCCCGCCCCTTGATCCCTTGGCCCACAGCCTGGCGCGCTGCTTCTATCCACTGAACCAGGAGGTGGCGTGATGGCCGTCGTTCTTACCGCCCGCGAACTCACCCGCCACTACGAAGTCTCCCGCGGCCTATTCAAGGGTCACGCCTTGGTGCGCGCGCTCAATGGCGTGTCGTTCGAGCTGGAGGCCGGCAAGACCCTGGCCGTGGTCGGCGAGTCCGGCTGTGGCAAGTCGACCCTGGCACGGGCGCTGACGTTGATCGAGGAGCCCTCCTCCGGTTCGTTGCGCATCGCCGGCGTCGAGGTCAAGGGCGCCGACAAGCACCAGCGCAAGCAGCTGCGTCGCGACGTGCAGATGGTCTTCCAGAGCCCTTACGCCTCGCTCAATCCACGGCAGAAGGTCGGCGACCAGCTGGCCGAGCCGCTGCTGATCAACACCCGCCTGAGCAAGGCCGAGCGCCGCGAAAAGGTCCAGGCGATGATGCAGCAGGTCGGCCTGCGTCCCGAGCATGCCCAGCGCTATCCGCACATGTTCTCAGGCGGCCAGCGCCAGCGCATCGCCCTGGCCCGGGCGATGATGCTGCAGCCAAAGGTGCTGGTGGCCGATGAGCCGACCTCGGCGCTGGACGTGTCGATCCAGGCCCAGGTGCTGAATTTGTTCATGGACCTGCAGAAAGAATTCGACACCGCCTACGTGTTCATCTCGCACAACCTCGCGGTGGTGCGGCATGTGGCTGATACGGTCTTGGTGATGTACCTGGGACGTCCGGCAGAGATGGGGCCCAAGGAAGATATCTATGCCAAGCCCCTGCACCCTTACACCCAAGCGCTGCTGTCGGCGACCCCGGCAATCCATCCCGATCCCCTCAAGCCGAAGATCCGCATCGTTGGCGAGCTGCCCAATCCGCTCAACCCGCCGGATGGCTGCGCGTTTCACAAGCGCTGTCCCTATGCGACGGAGCGTTGCGCGGTTGAAGTGCCAGCGTTTCGGCAGGTCGATACACGGCAGGTGGCATGCCACTATGCGGAGCAGTTTCTCTGAGCCTCGCTTTTCCTGGACTCGCGTGCGGACGGGCAGAAATAGCCGCGTCGGCCGCATGCCATAGAGCATTGAATGCTTACCTGGAAGCCTTGCGTCAGGCGACAGCTGTTCCTTGAGCAGCAGTGCCTGTTGGAACACTCCATGCAAAAAAGGCCGTCATCAACGATGACGGCCTTTTTTCCCCACCTGACCCAAGGTCAGTGCATGAAGATCGCGATCAGAATGATCAGCGGGATCGGGATTCCGAGGAACCAAAGCAAGAGCGAGCGCATGATGTTTCTCCTTGTTCTTCAGGCAATGACAACAGGGTTAGCGGATTGGCGCGGTACCGGGATGCGTGGCGTGGCGAACACCGTAGTCAGATTCGTCCAACCAGCGGGCTTGGTCGCGCTGACGGCCACCGAACAGGGCCGCAAAGCTTGCGAAGAAGGCGCCACACAGCAATGCGATGAAGGTCCACAAGGCGGTCCAGGCAGCCACTTTGGCAGCGGTATCGGCAGCCTGCTGAGCGGCGACCTTGGCATCTTCAGCGGCCTGACGAGCCTGGGCATAGACCTGATCGACGCGGGCCTCGGCTTCGGCCTGGGTCAGGCGGGTACGTTGGGCGACCAGCTGCGCCAGGTAGGTGCGGTCCTCGGCGCTGAGCGTACCGTCACCGGCCAGGGTCTTGGTCAGGATCCGGCCTGCAACACCGTTGGCGGCGTCCTCGCTGACCGAGGCTGGGCCGTCGGTGCGGAACAGGCTGTCGACAAAGTAGCCCATCGGGTCACTACCCTCGCTGTTGGCTGCGGCACCACCGGCGGCCATCCCCGCTCCGGTCGCGGCGCCAGCCACCACGTTGGCGCCTGCCTGCGCGCCCGCTCCGGCAATGTTACCGGCGGTGCCCAGGATCAGCGTGGCGGCGACGAGGGTCGCGACGGCCCAGGCCAGGAAGCCATGAGCGGTGTCACGGAAATAGACCTCATCGGCATGCAGGTTGGCCCACTTGACCCGCAGGCGCCCGGCAATATAGCCGCCCAGTCCGGAAGCCAGGATCTGCGTCACCAGCAACCAGACGATGGTGGTGATACCGAGTGCTTTGGCACTGGCCCCTTCATTGGCCCATGGCGAGGTGGCCGCAAAGCCAAGGCCCGCGCCCAGTACCACGAGAATCAGGGACAGTGCGGCCGCGGCCGCGGCGCCTGCAAAAATGGCCGCCCAGGATACTCCGGAGCGATTCGGTCCTTCAGTAATGGCAGATGAGTATTCGGCAGTGGTGATCATTGGTTGGCGCCTTTATTAGTGAGCAACAAGTCCATTCGCTCACTAACCAGTGCAGCTGACGTGCCAACTGTGTCAAATGATGACCTTCAAGGAAAACAACGACTTAGCAAACCAGTATTTCCTAGGACCGTGCAAAATGCCGGATCCTCCCTCATTGCGCATGGCCTTCTGCAATGGAGGAGCCGTTACGGTAGGAGATCGCCGAGCCCCGCTGGACTGTGAAAGCGCGCCAGCTCCTTGGGCTGCGCTGTCGCGCAGAGAACAAGGTCTGCAAGCGCGGCGCACCACCCTGTAGGAGCTGGCTTGTCCTGCGATCGGCTGCGAAGCGGCCGTAAAGCCAGCCATCTTGATCTGTCTGGTGCAGCGCGGTTACAGGGGTTGCGACCGCTGCGCGGTCGATCGCGGCACAAGGCCGCTCCTACACGGTACAGCTAATCAATGAGTTAGCGTTTATTCTCTGAGAGAGCGGCACAAACCGCTCTACATTGATGCGGCGCTGCTGTCAGTGGTGCTCGCGGGTAGCGCGGAACTTCACATCTGGCCAGCGCTCTTCCATCAGCGACAGGTTGACCCGCGTCGGCGCCAGGTAGGTCAAGTGGCCACCACCGTCGATGGCGAGGTTCTCCATGGCCTTGACCTTGAATTCCTCGAGCTTCTTCTTGTCGTCGCAGGTGATCCACCGCGCCGACCAGACGGTGATCGGTTCGTAGGCGCACTCGACCTTGTATTCTTCCTTCAGGCGGCTGGCGACTACATCGAACTGCAACACACCGACGGCGCCGAGGATGATGTCGTTGCTGCGCTCGGGGAAGAACACCTGGGTCGCGCCCTCTTCGGCCAGCTGCTGCAGGCCCTGGCGCAGCTGCTTGGACTTGAGCGGATCCTTCAGGCGCACGCGGCGGAACAGTTCCGGGGCGAAGTGCGGGATGCCGGTGAAGCCCAGGCTCTCGCCTTCACTGAAGGTGTCACCAATCTGGATGGTGCCATGGTTGTGCAGGCCGATGATGTCGCCGGCGTAGGCCTCCTCCAGCTGCTCACGCTCGGAGGAGAAGAAGGTCAGCGCGTCGCCGATGCGCAGGTCCTTGCCGGTGCGCACGTGACGCATCTTCATGCCCTTCTCGTACTTGCCCGAGCAGATGCGCATGAAGGCGATGCGGTCGCGGTGCTTGGGGTCCATGTTCGCCTGGATCTTGAACACGAAGCCTGTGAACTTCTCCTCGACCGGCTCCACGGTACGCTCGTTGGCGACCCGCGCCAGCGGTCGGGGTGCCCAGTCGACCACGGCGTCGAGCACGTGATCGACACCGAAGTTGCCCAGCGCGGTACCGAAGAACACCGGCGTCAGCTGGCCGCTGAGGAACTCTTGCTCATTGAATTCGTGGCAAGCGCCCTGTACCAGTTCCAGCTGCTCCACGAAGCGCTCGTATTCATCGCCCAGGTGGGCGCGGGCTTCGTCCGAGTCGAGCTTCTCGATGATCTTCACCTCGGTACGCTCATGGCCGTGACCCGGGGTGTAGACGATGATGTAGTCGCCAGCCAGGTGGTACACGCCCTTGAAGTCCCGGTAGCAGCCGATCGGCCAGGTAATCGGTGCGGCCTTGATCTTGAGGACAGCCTCGATTTCGTCGAGCAGTTCGATCGGGTCGCGGATGTCGCGGTCGAGCTTGTTGATGAAGCTGACGATTGGCGTGTCGCGCAGGCGGCAGACGTCCATCAGGGCGATGGTCCGCGGCTCGACGCCCTTACCGCCGTCGAGCACCATCAGCGCCGAGTCCACCGCGGTCAGGGTGCGGTAGGTGTCTTCGGAGAAGTCTTCGTGGCCCGGGGTGTCGAGCAGGTTGACCATGTGCTCGCGGTAGGGGAACTGCATCACCGAGGTGGTGATCGAGATGCCCCGTTGCTTCTCCATTTCCATCCAGTCGGAGGTGGCGTGGCGGTCGGACTTACGCGACTTCACGGTACCTGCGACCGCAATCGCCTTGCCCATCAGCAACAGCTTCTCGGTGATGGTGGTCTTACCCGCATCCGGGTGGGAAATGATGGCGAAAGTGCGGCGCTTCGCGACTTCGGCGGCCTGGTTGGTCATGGGAAATCGCCTGACTGGGGATTGAAAAAGGGGCGATATCATACCTGAAGTCGGGCGGGGACCAAAATCTGATCCCCACCGCCAGTCGTGCCGCTTTATTCGCGGCCTGGGGAGCCTTCGGCGAAACGTCCAGTGTCACAGCCGCACGAGCAGCATTGGATACCGCCCGGCTGCTTTGCGGCCCAGGATTCTAAGTAAACACCGGACCTCCAGGGGCATTTTTCCTCAAGTGACTAGCTGAATTTAAGCACCTGGTCTTGAACTTATGACAAACGGCCACGCACCAGGTAATTCAACGCCTGAAAGCAAGAAATGGCCCTTTTTCTCGTGCGTAATTTCGCACTCTCCAGTGATTAACACTGGCCAAATGCCGCTTCAGATGGGAACCTTTACGGCTCTGGAGACGTCCATTCCCCCTGTTACCTCGACGGCGAAGTCCCGTGGTTCAGGGCTGGTACTACCGGCATCACGAGCCTGACGGGGCTTGGCTTATGGCGTGCTGCGCTCCCTTCTGCGGAGCACACGCTGCTACTCGCGAACACACTGCCTGCCGCCAGCAATGGCGGCCGCCACGGGAGTGTGCGCGCCGACAAGAAAATAGGAGTCCGCCTGTGGCTGAACGCTATGGCAAAGGGCTGTTGGGATGGGCCGTCGTGTTCATCATCCTGGCCCTGCTGATCCACTGGATCGGCATCGATACGATCGCGCGCTATCGCGACGATCTGTGGTTCTACCTGCAAGCGCACCTGGTACTGGTGCTGGCTTCGATGGCGGCGGCGCTTGCCGTGGGCATCCCCGCGGGCATTGCCTTGAGTCGACCGCATCGGGTCGACAAAGCCGAACGCTTCATGCAGTTTTTCAACGTAGGCAACACCATTCCCCCTCTGGCCGTGCTGGCCATTGCCCTGAGTATCCTGGGCATCGGCGCAGGTCCCGCGATCTTCGCCCTGTTCCTCGCCTCCCTCCTGCCGATCGTGCGCAACACCTACGAAGGCCTCAAGAACGTACCCGCCTCGCTCAAGGAAGCCGCTACCGGCATCGGCATGACGCCACGCCAGGTCCTGTGGCAAGTCGAACTGCCCAATGCCGTGCCGATCATCGTTGGCGGTGTGCGCGTCGCCTTGGCATTGAACGTTGGCACCGCCCCCTTGGCCTTCCTGATCGGCGCCAACAGCCTGGGCAGCCTGATCTTCCCTGGCATTGCCCTGAACAACCAGCCGCAACTGCTGCTGGGCGCCGCCTGCACGGCGCTGCTGGCACTGTTGCTCGATGCCCTGGTGAGTTTCTCCAGCCGTCGCTGGCTCGAACGCGGCCTGGCCCAGTAAAAGAGGGAAAACCCATGAAAAGAATCGCCTTGCTACTTGGCGCGGCCCTGCTGTTCGCAGGATTTGCCCAAGCCGCGGAAAAACCGCTCATCCGCATCGGCGCGCGGGTGTTCACCGAACAGACCCTGCTCGCCGAAATCACCGCCCAATACCTCAATGCCAAAGGTTATGACGTGCGCATCACCGGGGGCCTGGGCAGCAGCCTGGCACGCCAGGCCCACGAGACGGGTCAACTGGACCTGATGTGGGAATACACCGGCGTGTCGCTGGTGTCCTATAACCATATCGAAGAGCGCATGGCCGACGCCGCGGCGACCTACGCCAAGGTCAAGGAATTGGATGCGCAGAAGGGGCTGATCTGGCTGACCCCCTCCAAGTTCAACAACACCTACGCGCTGGCCCTGCCCCGCAAGGTCGCCGACGCCTATCCGCAGGTCGACAACATCAGCCAGCTCAACCAGGTCCTGCGTGACGAAGAGGCTCGCCATCACCTGGTCGCGCTGGACACCGAGTTCGCCAACCGACCCGACGGCCTGGGCGGCCTCAAGCAGACCTACGACCTGCAAGTCGGGCGCGAGAACATCCGCCAGATGGACGCCGGCCTGGTCTACACCGCCTTGCGCAACAATCAGGTGTTCACCGGATTGGTCTACACCACCGACGGCCGCCTGAACGCGTTCGACCTCAAGGTGCTCGAGGACGACAAGCGCTACTTCCCGGACTACACCGCAGCGCCGGTGGTGCGCAAGCAACTGCTGGACGCTCATCCGCAACTGGCCGCCCAGCTCAAGCCGCTGGCCGAACTGTTCGACGATGAAACCATGCGCCAGCTCAATGCCAAGGTCGACGTCGACCACCAGAGCCCCAGCAAGGTGGCGGCCGAGTTCCTGCGCCAGCACCCGATCAGCGAGGTACAGCCATGAGCATGCTCGACACGTTCGCCCACCTGGACTGGGCCCTGGTCCTGCAGCTGACCGGCCAGCACATCACCCTGGTGGGCGTAGCCGTGGGCCTGGCGATCCTCTTCGGTGTGCCACTGGGCATCCTGATGACCCGCTTCCCGTCCCTGGCCGGCCCGCTGCAGGCCAGCGCCACGGTGCTGCTGACCATCCCCTCCATCGCGCTGTTCGGCCTGCTGCTGCCGTTCTACTCCAAGTTCGGCCAGGGCCTGGGCCCGCTACCAGCAATCACCGCGGTGTTCCTGTACTCGCTGCTGCCGATCCTGCGCAACACCTACCTGGCGCTGACCAATGTCGAGCCGGGTATCCGTGAAGCGGCGCGCGGCATCGGCATGACCTTCGGCCAGCGCCTGCGCATGGTGGAGCTGCCCATCGCGGTTCCGGTGATCCTTGCCGGTGTGCGCACCGCCGTGGTCATGAACATTGGCGTCATGACCATCGCCGCGACCATCGGCGCCGGCGGCCTGGGCGTACTCATCCTTACTTCCATCAGCCGCAGCGACATGTCGATGCTGCTGGTCGGCGCCGTGCTGGTCAGCCTCCTGGCGATCATCGCCGACCTGCTGCTGCAACGCCTGCAACGTACCCTGACTCCAGAAGGACTGCGCAAATGATCGAACTCCAGAACCTCAGCAAAACCTTCAAAGCCAACGGCAAGGACGTCAAGGCCGTCGACGCGGTGAGCCTGACCGTCAACGAAGGCGAAATCTGCGTATTCCTCGGCCCCTCGGGCTGCGGCAAGAGCACCACGCTGAAGATGATCAACCGCCTTATCACGCCGACCTCCGGCAAGGTGCTGATCAATGGCGAAGACACCACGGGGCTGGACGAAGTGACCTTGCGCCGGCGCATCGGCTATGTGATCCAGCAGATCGGCCTGTTTCCCAACATGACCATCGAGGAGAACATCACCGTGGTCCCGCGCCTGCTCGGCTGGGACAAGCAGAAGTGCCATGACCGTGCCCGCGAATTGATGAGCATGATCAAGCTCGAGCCCAAGCAATACCTGCAGCGCTACCCGCGCGAGCTCTCCGGTGGCCAGCAACAACGTATCGGCGTGATCCGCGCGCTGGCGGCCGATGCCCCGGTGCTGTTGATGGACGAGCCATTCGGCGCGGTGGACCCGATCAACCGCGAGATGATCCAGAACGAGTTCTTCGAAATGCAGCGCGCGCTGAACAAGACCGTGATCATGGTCAGCCACGACATCGACGAGGCCATCAAGCTCGGTGACAAGATCGCCATCTTCCGCGCGGGCAAGCTGCTTCAGCTGGACCATCCGGATACGCTGCTGGCGCATCCGGTGGATGATTTCGTCAGCAACTTCGTCGGCCAGGACAGCACCCTCAAGCGCCTGCTGCTGGTACGTGCCGAAGATGCCGCGGACAACGCCCCGTCGGTCAGCCCCGAGACGCCGGTGAGCGACGCTCTGGATCTGATGGACGAACATGACCGCCGCTACGTGGTAGTCACCGATGGGCAGAACAAGGCGCGGGGCTATGTCCGCCGCCGCGACCTGCACCGCCAGCAAGGTACTTGCGGCGACTTCCTGCGCCAGTTCAATGCCACCGCCTCGCACGACGAGCACCTGCGCATCCTGCTATCGCGCATGTACGAGTTCAATAGTTCATGGCTGCCGGTGCTCGATGCCGAGCAGGTGTTCCTGGGCGAGGTGACCCAGGAATCGATTGCTGCCTACCTGAGCTCGGGGCGTTCGCGCGGGGGCAAGACCAGCATCGTTTCGCCGGCCGAGGCGGTGGTGGCGTAACAGCGGGTTGCCCGCCACCGTGCACGCCTCTAGTTCTGTGGTGTCCCTGAGAACGCCGCTTGCGCGGGCAAGCCCGCTCCCATTGAGGTGCATCCAGAGCCATGTTCTCTGCGCGACAGCCCAGCCCAGCGGGCTGGGTGGGCTCTCATACATAGAACAAACGCTAACTCTCTGATTTAGCTGAACCTGTGGGAGCGGGCTTGCCCGCGAAAGCGCCGCGCGAGCGGCGCTCGATTTCAAGGACACCGCAATACTCAGGGCATGCACCTGCTGGCCATCCTGCAATCTCTCCCTGTAGGGTCCCCGCCTCCCCCCACACCCCTCGAAAATCTCACGCAATACCTGGCCATAAATATGGACATCACCCGCTCATAGAAGCCTCTCCCCAGCCTCAAGACCAACGGTCGCTTTCACGTTTTTCCCGCGTTTCGTAGCGAACCTCGCCAATTGATCGTTCTCATGCTTCTTTGCGCGCATCCAGGCCACGATCGCCCCTGTTCCACAATATTTTACGCCTGGCCCTTTCAACGGAACATTGGCCGGCGACGGGCGTCGGAAGGCTGCAGAGCCGCGACATTTTTTGTTGATCTTGCTCCCCTCACGCCCTAAAGTTCGCGCCGAACGTCCATGCTGGAAACGATCCATCCGGCTCAAGTACTGACGACGAGACAGCAAGGTCACCCGCCGCTCCGCCTCATGAGCACGGTTGACCTTTTTGCTTTCGGCGACATGCCTTGGGAAGTAGGCGAACCAAAGTGGGGATACGGAGGGCGTTCAGTTGCAGCCACTTAATTTTTCAGTTTGCCCATGGAGTCCCTGAGCATGTCGATCCAGGTCGAAGACTATTTCGCGCGTGAAACCTTCCAGAAGATGAAGGCGTTTGCCGACAAGCAGGAAACCCCGTTCGTACTCATCGACACCCAGATGATCAGCCAGGCCTATGACGACCTGCGCGCCGGTTTCGAATTCGCCAAGGTCTACTACGCGGTCAAGGCCAACCCCGCGGTCGAGATCATCGACCTGCTCAAGGACAAAGGCTCGAACTTCGACATCGCCTCGATCTACGAACTGGACAAGGTGATGAACCAAGGGGTAGGTGCCGACCGCATCAGCTACGGCAACACCATCAAGAAGTCCAAGGACATCCGCTACTTCTATGAGAAGGGCGTGCGCATGTATGCCACCGATTCCGAAGCGGACCTGCGCAACATCGCCAAGGCCGCACCGGGCTCGAAAGTCTACGTGCGCATTCTCACCGAAGGCTCCACCACCGCCGACTGGCCGCTGTCGCGCAAGTTCGGCTGCCAGACCGACATGGCCATGGACCTGCTGATCCTTGCCCGCGACCTTGGCCTGGTGCCGTACGGCGTGTCCTTCCACGTCGGTTCGCAGCAGCGCGACATCAGTGTCTGGGACGCGGCTATCGCCAAGGTGAAGGTCATTTTCGAGCGCCTGAAGGAAGAAGACGGCATCGAGCTCAAGATGATCAACATGGGTGGCGGCTTCCCGGCCAACTACATCACCCGCACCAACAGCCTGGAAACCTACGCTGAAGAGATTATCCGCTTCCTCAAGGAAGACTTCGGTGACGACCTGCCCGAGATCATCCTCGAGCCAGGCCGCTCGTTGATCGCCAACGCCGGCATCCTGGTCAGTGAAGTGGTCTTGGTGGCGCGCAAGTCGCGCACCGCGGTCGAGCGCTGGGTCTACACCGACGTGGGCAAGTTCTCCGGCCTGATCGAAACCATGGACGAGTCCATCAAGTTCCCGATCTGGACCGAGAAGAAAGGCGAGATGGAAGAAGTCGTGATCGCCGGCCCGACCTGCGACAGCGCCGACATCATGTACGAGCACTACAAGTACGGCCTGCCGCTGAACCTGGCCATTGGTGACCGCATGTACTGGCTGTCGACCGGTGCCTACACCACCAGCTACAGCGCGGTGGAATTCAATGGCTTCCCACCGCTGAAGGCCTACTACCTCTGAGCCTTGGGCCGCTCATGCGGCCCATCAACCCTGCAGTTGCAGCAGGCGCTCCCGATACAATGGCGCCAACGCCCTGATCCGTGCATCCCGCGCCTGCTCCAGGCTCGGGATGCTGGTGCGCAGAAAATTGGCATTGCCCAAAGCCAGCGCCCGCCGCAACCAGCCCAACGCCTCTGCGACATCACCCTGGTCGGCCAGCACGGCCGCATGGCTGAACTGTCCGCGAAAATCCCCCGCCTCTGCAGAACGTCGGTACCAGCGCCGCGCCCGGGTGAAGCTGGCCTCGCAGGCAATCCCCAACTCCAGGTAACGGCCCACCAGGTTCATCGACTTGGCGTGCCCGCCCTCGGCCGCGCGCCGATAGGCTGCATATGCCGCGGCCTGGTCCTTGGCTACGCCCCGGCCGGTGCTGAGCATATTGGCGTAGTTGTACAAGCCCCAGTCCAGACCGGCCTCGGCAGCGCTGCGGTAATGAATGGCCGCCTGGCCCAGGTCCTGCTCGCCGCCCCAGCCGTGCTCCAGGCAGCGCCCGAGCATGTTGTGGGCCATGGCGCTGTCACCCTTGGCCGCGATGGCGAACCATTGCCGGGCCAGAACCGGATCGCGCTCGATGCCGCGGCCATCCAGGAGAATCTGCCCGAGCAGCAACTGCGCCTGGACGACGCCCTGCCCGGCCGCGGCCAGAATCGCCTGAGCCGCTTTACCCGGACTGTCTTCGAGCATGCTGCGCAGCCGCGCGCCGTCTACCTCTTCTTCCCGTAGCAGGTCGTAGCCCATGTTCAAACCTCGACCCAGCGACGCAGCAGGTTGTGGTAGGTACCCGTGAGCTGCAGCAACGCCGGGTGCTCCGGCACATCGGCGGTGAGCTGCTGGATGGCGTTGTCCATCTCGAACAGCAAGGCGCGCTGGCTGTCCTCGCGCACCAGGCTCTGGGTCCAGAAGAACGCTGCATAGCGCGCCCCACGGGTAACCGCGTTGACCTTGTGCAGGCTGGTGCCCGGGTACAGCACCAGGTCGCCCGCCGGCAACTTGACCTGCTGTACCCCGTAGGTGTCCTGGATTACCAGCTCGCCACCGTCATAGCTGTCCGGTTCGCTGAGAAACAGTGTCGAGGACAGGTCGGTGCGCACCCGTTCATGGCTGCCCCGTGGCTGGCGCAGGGCGTTGTCGATATGAAAACCGAAATTGCCGCCCTCGCGGTAACAGTTGACCAGCGGTGGAAAGACCTTGTGCGGCAAGGCCGCCGACATGAATTGCGGGTTGTTCCACAGGCGCTCGATCAGCGCCGCGCCGATCTCCTTGGCCAACGGATGGCCCTCGGGCAGCTGCAGGTTGTGCTTGGCCTTGGCCGACTGGTAACCCGCCGTCACCTTGCCGTCGGCCCAATCGGCCTGTTGCAGGGCCTCGCGGATGCGCGAAACTTCTTCGGGGGTGAAGAGCGCAGGGATGTGGAGCAGCATGGAGGCGGTACCTGACGGCAGAATGAGACACCAATGATATTGATTCCCTTTTACTCACCACAAGCCCTGATGTCCGCTTGGGCTCGCGCCTGGATGCGCAAAATGTAAAGATTGTAAGTTTGGTGCGAATGGTAACGAATCTCAATTGTTACTAGCATTTCATTACTTTATATTTCGCGACCAATAAAACCTGGGCTAGGGTTCACCAACCATGCTGCGTCATTACGTGCCTTCTGCTGTCAGTTCACCCCGCGTGCTTGCCTCCGCCATTGGCGTCGCGATCAGTGCCACCTCTGCCTATGCAGCTGACCCCGCTGCGAGTAATGCCGCGATCTCGCTCGACGCGACCAGCGTCACCGGGCAGGCCGAACAGGCCGGCACCGATTACAAGGTCGACAAGGCTGCATCGCAGAAGTACACCGCGCCTCTGGTGGACACCCCTCGTTCGGTTACGGTCATTCCTCAGCAGGTCATCAAGGATACCAATGCGCTGAGCTTGCAGGATGCCTTGCGCACCGTGCCCGGCATCACCTTCGGTGCCGGTGAAGGCGGCAACCCGCAGGGTGACCGCCCGTTCATCCGCGGCTTCGATGCCCAGAGCGATACCTACCTCGATGGCGTGCGCGACACCGGCGCCCAGACCCGTGAAATCTTCGCCGTCGAATCGATCGAAGTGGCCAAGGGCCCGAACTCGGCCATCGGCGGTCGCGGTGCGGCCGGCGGCACCATCAACCTGGTGAGCAAACGCGCGCACCTGGGCGATTCTTTCGACGCCGGCTACACCTGGGGCAGTGACCAGACCCAGCGCTACACCCTGGATGGCAACTACCAGTTCAGCGACAGCGCCGCCGGGCGCCTGAACCTGATGAGCCACGAAAGCAACGTGGCCGGTCGCGACAAGGTCAACTACGACCGTTGGGGTATCGCACCGTCCCTGGCCTTCGGCCTCGGCACCCCGACGCGTGTGAATCTTGACTACTACCACATGGAAAGCGATGACCTTCCGGACTCAGGCATTCCGTACAGCATTCCACGAGCCGGCAGTGGGGCACGTACCTCAGCCAATCCAGACAAGCCGATTGACGGTGGCGACAGCGATAATTTCTATGGCCTGACTGGGCGCGATTTCCGCAAGACCCGCACCGACATCGCGACCATTGCCATTGAGCACGATCTGAGCGACTCGCTGACAATCAAAAACACGCTGCGCCACGGCAACAGCATGCAGGATTATGTCCTGACCCAGCCTGACGACAGTGCTGGCAACGTGAACAACGACGGCGTCTGGCGGCGTGCCAACAGCCGTGTGGGCAATACTTCCACCACCACCAACCAGACAGACTTGTTTGGCGAGTTCGTGCTTGGCGGTTTCAAGAACAACTTCTCCACTGGTATCGAGTTCAGTCGTGAGGAGTCTGATCGGCAGAGCTATACGGTTTCGCCTAATAGCAAGATCAACTGTACCGGACCAAGCAACGGCGGCAACTGCACCTCGCTGAGCCACCCGAACCCGGATGATCCGTGGAACGGCAGCATCGCCCGCAACTACGCCGGCACCACCACCAACAGCAAGACCCGTGCGATCTACGTGTTCGACACCCTGGAGCTGTCGCCCCAGTGGCTGCTGAACATGGGGCTGCGCTACGACCACTTCGACACCGATTACAAGACCTACAACGCCGCCGGCACCACCACCGCCAAGGGACAGGACACCAGCGAATTCTTCACCGGTCAATTGGGCCTGGTGTGGAAACCGACCGACAATGGCAGCGTGTACGTGTCCTACGCCACCTCGGCGACACCGCCAGGGGCGATGCTCGGCGAAGGCACGGAAAACAACCCGCTGCCGGGCAGTACCGACCGCGCCGGCAACCTGCTCCAAAGCGACATGGAGCCGGAAGAAACCACCAACTATGAAATCGGCACCAAGTGGGACCTGCTCGACGAGCGCCTGTCGCTGACCGCCGCGCTATTCCGCACCGAGAAGGAAAATGCGCGCGTACAGGTGGACACCACCACCTTCGAGAACGTCGGCAAGACCCGCGTACAGGGCATCGAACTGTCGGCCAGCGGCAAGATCACCGAGCAATGGCAGGTGTTCGCCGGCTACACCTACCTGCAGGCGCGCCAGATCGACGGCGGCCCGCTGGGCGCGGCCAACGATGGCAACCAACTGCCCAACACGCCGAACAACAGCGCCAGCCTGTGGACTACCTACAGCCTGACACCGAAGCTGACCATCGGCGGCGGCGCGTTCTATGTGGATGACGTGTACGGCAGCGTGGCCAACACCACCATGGTCGACAGCTACGTGCGCTATGACGCCATGGCGGCCTACAAGCTGACCAAGAACGTCGACCTGCAACTGAACGTGCAGAATCTCACCAACGAGGTCTACTACGACAAGGCCTACTCCACCCACTTCGCCAACCAGGCGGCTGGGCGCACCGCCCTGCTGACCACCAGCGTGCACTTCTAAGGGTCGCTGGCCAGCAAGCCCCGCTCGCTCCGGTGAGCGGGGCTTTCGTGTATCAGGACATAAGGCACGCCACGCCGGTAGTGGCGGCAAGACAAGGTGATCGATGTGGTAAAGAAGTCACTGTTTCAGTTGCACTGGTTCTTTGGCATTACCGCGGGCCTGGTACTGGCGCTGATGGGCATCACCGGTGCGGTCTACTCGTTCCAGGAAGAACTGCTGCGCTTGTTCAATGCCGATGTGCTCAAGGTCCAGGTGCGCCAGGAAGGCGTGCTGCCGCCTGCCGAGCTGGTGCGCCGGGTGGAGGCCGCGCAGGGCGACAACGTGTCGATGCTCTGGGTCGATACCCGCGAGGGCAACGCTGCGCGGATCTTCTTCACCCCGCCGCCAGGCGAGCGCCGCGGCGAACTGCGCTACGCCGACCCTTACACCGGCGAGCTCAAGGGCGAGGCCACAGGCCAGGGTTTCTTCAATTTCATGCTGCAGTTACACCGCTTCCTGGCCATGGGCGACACCGGCCGGCAGATCACCGGCGCCTGTACCTTGATGCTGATCTTCTTCTGCCTCTCGGGCCTCTACCTGCGCTGGCCGCGCAAGCCGTTGAACTGGCGGGTGTGGTTGACCTTCGACTGGGCCAAGAAAGGCCGGGCGTTCAACTGGGATCTGCACGCCGTAGCGGGCACCTGGTGCCTGCTGTTCTACCTGCTGTTCGCCCTGACCGGCCTGTTCTGGTCCTACGAATGGTACCGCGAAGGTCTGAATCGCCTGCTGGCCGATGCGCCACCCGCCGGGGAACAGCAAAAACGCGGCGAAGGTCGAGGCCGGCACGGCCCGCCTCGAGTGGATAGCAACGCGCCCCCGCTGGTGGTCGACTACGACGCCGTCTGGAAAAGTCTGCGCGATGCGGCAGGCCCTGGCCTTGCCACCTATAACCTGCGCTTGCCGCCTGTCGGCGGCCAGCCTGCGACCCTGTTCTACCTGCTCGACGACGCAGCCCACGAGCGCGCCTTCAATACCCTGACCCTGGATCCGGCCAATGGCGCGGTAAAGCGTCACGAGCAATACAACGACAAGTCGTTCAAGGCGCAACTGCTGGCCAGCGTCTATGCCCTGCATGTCGGTAGCTATTTCGGCCTGCCAGGGCGCATCATCATGACCCTCGCCAGCCTGAGCATGCCGCTGTTCTTCGTCACCGGCTGGCTGCTGTACCTGGACCGGCGGCGCAAGAAGCGCCAGGTCCGCGCGGCCCGTGGCACCGTCAGCAGCGGCGCGGCACAAGGTGATAGCTGGCTGATTGGCTTCGCCAGCCAGAGTGGCTTTGCCGAGCAGTTGGCCTGGCAGAGCGCCAGCCAGCTGCAGGCCGCGGGGCTGCCCGTGCAGGTCAGGCCACTGGCCGAACTGGGTCAACACGAGCTGCGCCAGACCCAGCGCGCGCTGTTCGTGGTCAGCACCTTCGGCGACGGCGAAGCACCGGACAGCGCCCGCGCCTTCGAGCGCAAGGTGCTCGGCCAACCTTGGGCGCTGGATAACCTGCACTACGCCCTCCTCGCCCTCGGCGATCGCCAGTACCCACACTTCTGCGGTTTTGCCCGACGCCTGCAAGCCTGGCTAGGCGACCGCGGCGCCACCAGCGCCTTCAGCCCGGTGGAAGTGGACAGCGCCGACCCGGCCGCCTTGCAGCAATGGCAGCAGGAACTGGCACGGCTCACCGGCACCCAGCCGGTGGCCGCCTGGCAGCCGCCAAGCTACGGCAACTGGACCTTGTGCCAGCGCACCCTGCTCAACCCCGATAGTCAGGGCGCGCCGGTCTACCTGCTCGGGCTGCGGCCGGAGCACCCTGCCACCTGGGAGGCGGGCGACCTGGTTGAGGTGATGCCGCGCAACGGTCAACAACGCGTCGCGCAGTTTCTCGCCGGTCTAGGGCTTGACCCCAATACGCCGGTGCAACTGGCCGGCCTGACCGAGACCCTGGCCCAGGCCCTGGCCAGCCGCAACCTGCCCACACGCCGCGAGCACCTGGTCGGCGTGCATGCCCAGGCGCTGGTCGATTCGCTGGCGCCGATCGGCCCGCGCGAATACTCCATCGCCTCTATCGCCAGCGACGGCGTGCTGGAGCTGATCGTGCGCCAGGAGCGCCATCCCGACGGCAGCCTGGGCCTGGGCTCGGGTTGGCTGACCGAATACCTGACCCTGACCGGCAGCGCCAGCCTGCGTCTGCGCCGCAACAGCGGCTTCCACCTGCCAGAGGCGCCAGGACCGATGATCCTGATCGGCAATGGCACTGGCCTTGCCGGCCTGCGCAGTCTGCTCAAGGCGCGGGTCATTGCCGGTGAACAGCGCAACTGGCTGCTGTTTGGCGAGCGTAGCCGGGCTCATGATCTGTTCTGTGGCGATGAGTTGCTTGGCTGGCACCAGCGCGGCGAGCTGGCGCGGCTGGACCTGGCGTTTTCGCGGGATCAGCCGGAGAAGATCTACGTGCAGGATGTGTTGCGCCAGCAGGCCGCAGAGCTGCGCCTCTGGCTCGACGAGGGCGCCAGCCTGTACATCTGCGGCAGCCTGCAGGGGATGGCCGCGGGCGTGGATGCGGTGCTCAACGAGGTACTGGGGGCTGAAAAGGTCCAGGCATTGATCGAGGATGGGCGCTATCGGCGCGATGTCTATTGAGACCCTGTGTCCTTGGGGCTGCTTCGCAGCCCATGGCAGGCCTATCTCGCTTAGTGCAATTCGAAGGTATCGGCATCCAGGTAGGCCGGGAAACGCGTGCGGTAGGCCGCCAGGTCCGCCGCGCTCAACACCACGGTGAATACGCCATCGGCCTCTCCGGCGCTGAGCAGGCTCTCGCCCTGGAAATCCAGGACCTGGCTGTCGCCTGAATAGGCAAAGCCTTTGCCATCGGTCCCCACCCGGTTCACCGCCGCCACATAGCACAGGTTCTCGATGCCCCGCGCTGGCAGCAGGCGGTTCCAGTGCTGGCGACGGGCCGCCGGCCAGTTCGCCGTGTACAGCAACAGGTGGGTGTCCTGGGCATCACGGCTCCACACCGGGAAGCGCAGGTCATAGCAGATCAAGGGCCGAATCCGCCAACCCTTGAGCTCGAACTGCACCTGGCGTTCGCCGGGCGTGTAGTGCTTGTGCTCGCCGGCCATGCGGAACAGGTGGCGCTTGTCGTAATGCAGGACCTCACCGTCCGGGCGAGCCCAGAGCAGGCGGTTACGGTGGCTGCCATCGGCGGCCTCGACGATGACGCTGCCGGTGATCACCGCATCATGCTTTCTGGCCTGGGCCTTGAGCCATTTGTAGGTCGGGCCATGCTCGGGCTCGGCGAGCCGCTCGGAGTCCATGGAAAAGCCAGTGGTGAACATCTCGGGCAGGATCACCAGATCGACATCGCCGACCTGCTCCAGCAGCAATTCAAAATGCTCGTAATTGGCCTGACGGTCCTGCCAGACCAGGGTGGTCTGCACCAGGGCGATTTTCAGGTTGGGCAGTTCACTCAGATCGCGCATAGTTTTTCCGCTGCCTGGCGCAGCGTCTCCTCGCGTTTGGCAAAGCACAGACGCACCAGGCGCTGCTCGGGGATCGGTCGCTGGTAGAACACTGACACCGGAATGGTCGCCACCCCATGCTCGCGGGTCAGCCATAGGGCCATTTCCACGTCATTGAGATCAGGACGGATCTGCGAGTAGTCGACCAGTTGGAAATAGGTGCCCGCTGTGCGGTTGAAGGTGAAACGCGAGGCCTGCAGCAGGTCGCAGAACAGGTCGCGCTTGGCCTGGTAGAAGGCTGGCAGGTGCGCGACGTGCTCCGGGTGCTCGGCCATGAAGTCGGCCAGGGCGCACTGCAAGGGCGTCACGCCGCAAAAGTTGACGTATTGGTGGACCTTGCGCAGCTCCAGGCTCAGCGCCGGAGGTGCGACCACGTAGCCGGTCTTCCAGCCGGTGACATGGTAGGTCTTGCCGAACGAACTGACCACGAAGGCCCGCTGAAACAGCGCTTCGTGGGCCAGCACGCTGGCATGCTCGACGCCGTCGAACACCAGGTGCTCGTAGACCTCGTCGCTGATCAGGTAAATGTCGCGATCGGCGATCAGCAGCGCCAGCTTGTCCAGGTCGTCGCGGCTGATCAACGCGCCGCTGGGGTTGTGCGGCGAGTTGAGGATGATCATCCGGGTGCGTGGGCTGAGGGCGTCACTGAGTTGCTGCCAGTCGATGCTGAACTCGCCGTCACGCAATTGCACATGCACGCAGCGTCCGCCCGCCAGTTCCACCGAGGGTTCATAGCTGTCATAGCAAGGGTCGAAGACGATCACTTCATCGCCCGCGTGGATCACCGCCTGGATGGCGCAGAAAATCGCCTCGGTAGCGCCGGGGGTGATGGTCACCTCATGATCGGCATCCACCGCAACGCCATACTGGCGGGCGATCTTGGCCGCTACCTGCTGGCGCAGCGCCGGCAGCCCGGTCATCGGCGAATACTGGTTGTGCCCGGCGGCCACATGCCGGCCGACCGCATCGAGCAGTGCCTGGGGACCATTGAAATCGGGAAACCCCTGGGAGAGGTTCAGGGCGCCGGTTTGCACGGCGAGCTGGGACATGGTGGTGAAGATAGTCGTGCCGACGTTCGGCAGCTTGCTGGTGATCATGTAGCCCTCTTTCCTGCACTGAGCATCCGGCTCGGGACGAAGCCCGAGCATAGCGGAATGATTCGGCAGGAAAAAGGTTGAAACAATCGAAGGTTGACGCACGACGTGTAGGAGCCCGCTGGACTGCGCTGTCGCGCAGAGAACAACGTCTGCAAGCGCGACATCATCCTCATGTGTGAGCGTGCCTTGTGCCGGACCGCGTGGTCTGGCGCAAGGCCGCTCTACAGCAAGCCTATGCCTGCGGCATCGCCTTACTTGCGTTTGTCCTTGCGCTTCTTCTCGGCCTTCTTGTGGTGCGACATCAGCCGACGCTTCTTGTTGACCTGGCGGTCGGTCAGCTGGTTCTTGTTACCCTCGTAAGGGTTGTCGCTGCCTTTGTACTCGATGCGGATCGGCGTACCGACCAGTTTGAGCACCCGGCGGTAGGTGTTTTCCAGGTAACGCGAGTAGGAACGCGGGACCTTTTCGACCTGGTTGCCGTGGATCACGATGATCGGCGGGTTGGCGCCACCGAGGTGGGCATAGCGCAGCTTGATCCGGCGACCATTGACCATCGGCGGCTGGTGCTCGCTGACTGCGTCTTCGAGGATCTGGGTCAGGCGACTGGTCGGCCAGCGGGTCACCGCCGACTTGAACGAGGCCTGGACCGACTTGTACAGGTTCCCCACGCCCGTGCCGTGCAGCGCGGAGATGAAGTGAATGTCGGCGAAGTCGACGAAGAACAGCCGGCGCTCCAGCTCGGTCTTCACGTAGTCGCGCTCGCCCGGCTGCATGCCATCCCACTTGTTCAGGGCAATGACGATCGCGCGGCCCGCTTCCAGGGCAAAGCCAAGCAGGTTGAGGTCATGGTCGACCACGCCCTCGCGGGCGTCCATGACGAAGATCACCACGTTGGCATCCTTGATCGCCTGCAGCGTCTTGACCACCGAGAACTTCTCGACTTCCTCGTGGATCTTGCCGCGCTTGCGCACGCCCGCGGTGTCGATCAGGGTGTACTTGTCTTCATCGCGCTGGAACGGGATGTAGATACTGTCGCGGGTTGTGCCCGGCTCGTCGTAGACCACCACGCGCTCTTCACCGAGCATCCGGTTGACCAGGGTCGACTTGCCGACATTGGGGCGACCGATGATGGCGATCTTGATGCCATCCTTCTCGCTCGGGCCGGGAATCCGCACCGCTTCCTCGCCTTCTGCGACGTTTTCGGCGAGGGCATCCTCCTCCTTGTCACGCGGCACATCGCCCAGGACGATTTCCATCAGGCTATTGATGCCACGGCCTTGGGCGCCGGCCACCGGGATGGCGTTGCCCATGCCCATCGGCGAGAACTCGGCGCGGGCGGTATCGGGGTCGATGTGGTCAATCTTGTTGGCGACCAGGAACGATTGCTTGTTCCGCTTGCGCAAGTGCTCGGCGATCATCTGGTCGCCAGCGGTCATGCCGGCACGGGCATCGACCAGGAACAAGACGTAGTCGGCTTCCTCGATGGCCATCAGCGATTGCTCGGCCATCTTCTCGTCCATGCCGACTTCATCACCGGTGATACCACCGGTGTCGATCAGAATGTACGAACGACCCTGCCACACGGCCTCGCCATACTGGCGGTCGCGGGTCAGCCCGGACAAGTCGCCGACGATAGCGTCGCGGGTCTTGGTCAGGCGGTTGAACATGGTGGATTTGCCGACGTTCGGCCGGCCCACGAGGGCGATTACGGGAACCATGCGGCTCTCCACTGCTTGAATTCGAAAAATACAAAGGCCGCTGCACAGCAGCGGCCGGAGTTCGGGCGGCACAACGTGCCGCTGCCCGAGGCCGGTAAGGCCTCAAGCATAGCTTCAGCGGATGGTCAGTGCCTCGAGCTTGCCGCTGTTGCCAAAGACATAGATGGTGTCGCCGACCACCAGGGGCCGGGCGCGCAGGCCATCGCTGTCGATACGCTCACGGCCGACGAAGCGGCCATCAATCTGGCTGAGCAGGTGCAGGTAGCCTTCGAGGTCACCCACGGCCACGTAGCTCGAGAACACTTCAGGCGCCGACAGCTGGCGACGGGCCAGCGAATCATTGCTCCACAGGGCGCTCGAGGAACGCTCGTCAATGCTTTCCACGGTGCCCGAAGCCAGGCTCACGTAGACGTTGCCGAACCCTTGGGCGACACCGGTGTAGCTGGAGGCATCGCGCTGCCACAGCACGCGCCCGCTTTCCAGGTCCAGGCCGGCGACGCGGCCCTGGTAGCTGGAGACATAGAGCACGCCACCGGACAGCAGCAGGCCACCGTCGATGTCGACGACACGCTCAAGCTCCGAACGGCCTTGCGGGATGGCTACCCGCGACTCCCAGACCGGCACGCCGTTCTGGGTGTCCAGGGCAATCACCTTGCCCGTAGACAGGCCAGCGACGGCCAGGCGGTTGGTGACGATCGGCGCACCGGTACCACGCAGGGTCAGCACCGCCGGGGTACTTTCGTAGATCCAGCGGCGATCACCGGTGGCGGCATCAAGGCCAATCACGCGGTCGTCCTGGGTCTGTACCACCACCACGTCGCCGTTGGTCGCAGGCGGTGCCAGCACTTCGCTGGTTACCCGCGAGCGCCAGCGCTCTTCACCGGTGCTGGCATCCAGGGCAATGACCTCGCCCTTGATGGTGCCGAGCATGACCAGGCCGTAGCCGACGCCGACCGCGCCGGAGACCGGCAGATCCAGGTCCTTCTTCCAGGCCACGTCGCCGTTGTTGCGGTCCAGCGACATGACCACGCCGGTCACGTCGGCGGCGTAGATGCGGTCGTTCTCGATCGCCGGCACGAGCATGTTGAAGGTCTCGCCCTGACCGTCACCGATCGAGCGGCTCCACTGCTTCTTCAGCACCACTTCTTCGGTGAACTTGGTCAGTTCGGCCGGGGGAAGTTCCTTTTTGCTGTTGCTGCTGCAACCCGCGGCCAAGACGGCCAGGGCCAGCACTGCTGCATGTTTCCAACCGATCACGTCAGGCATCCCCTTTGGCCAGGTCATCCAGCTTCTGTTGCAGGCTACCGACCGCGGCGTCATCCGACAGCGCAGCCTTGGCATTTTCGTACGCGCCGTGGGCATCGTCACCGCGACCCAGTTGTACCAGCAGGTCGCCCTTGAGCTCCTCACGGCTGGCCAGGAAGGCCTTGTCGGTGTCACCGTCGAGCAGCTTCAAGCCCTCTTCGGGCTTGTCCTGGGCAGCCAGGACACGCGCCAGGCGCTGACGCGCGATCTCTGCCAGAGTGGCATCGGCTGGCTTGTCCATCACGCTCTTGAGCTCGGCGGCGGCATCGTCCAGCTTGCCGCTGTCGACCGCCACCTTGGCCACGAACAGGCTCGCGTACTGGGCATAGGCCGTGCCGCCGAACTCGTTCTTGAGCTTGCCGGACAGCTCGGCGACCTTGGCCGTATCGGGCTGGCCAGTCGGCGTCAGGGTCGTTTCCAGCAGGGCCTGATACAGGTTCGAGGCGCCTTGCGACTGGGTATTCTGGTATTTCTGCCAGCCCTGCCAGCCCAACACCACCACCGCGGCCAGCAGGGCGCCGGTCAGCAGTGGCTTGCCATTGCGATCCCACCAGTCCTTGACCGCGACCAGCTCTTCATCGGTACTCGACACCCCAATACTCCTTTTCAGCAATTCGGCCGTTGACCTGCTTCACGCCTGCGCGAGAGCAGCTTGCAAATGCTCGGCAAGAGCATCCCAGGCAATGTTCTGTTGTTCGCCCTGACCACGCAGGGGCTTGAAACCTACCACTTGTTGCGCCAGTTCGTCGTCCCCAAGGATCAGGGCAAACAGCGCGCCGCTCTTGTCGGCCTTCTTGAACTGGCTCTTGAAGCTGCCGCCACCGGCGTTGACCTGCAGGCGCAGGTTCGGCAGCGCGTCACGCAGGCGTTCGCTCAGGGCCAGGCCGGCCAGCTCAGTCTGCTCGCCCAGGGCGCACAGGTAGACATCAATCTGCCGGTTGATCGACTCGGGCACCTGTTCCAGGGTTTCCAGCAGCAGGATCAGGCGCTCGATGCCCATGGCGAAGCCGACACCAGGGGTCGGCTTGCCGCCCATCTGCTCGACCAGGCCGTCGTAGCGACCGCCGGCGCAGACGGTGCCCTGGGCGCCGAGCTTGTCGGTGACCCACTCGAACACGGTCTTGCTGTAGTAGTCCAGGCCACGCACCAGCTTGGTGTTGATCACGAACGGAATGCCGGCGGCTTCCAGGCGGGCCTTCAGGCCGTCGAAGTGCAGGCGCGACTCGACGTCCAGGTATTCTTCGAGCTTCGGCGCGTCGGCCAGCACGGCCTGGGTGTTCGCGTCCTTGCTGTCGAGGATGCGCAGCGGGTTGCTCTTGAGGCGGCGCTGGCTGTCTTCATCGAGCTGGTCGAGGCGGGCCGAGAGGAACTCGACCAGCGCGTCGCGGTAGCGGGCACGCGCTTCGCTGGTGCCCAGGCTGTTGAGCTCCAGCTTGACCGCGTCGCGCAGGCCCAGCAGGCCCCACAGGCGCCAGGTCAGCACGATCAGCTCGGCGTCGATATCCGGGCCGTCGAGGTTGAACACTTCGACGCCGATCTGGTTGAACTGGCGATAGCGGCCTTTTTGCGGACGCTCGTGGCGGAACATCTGGCCGATGTACCACAGCTTCTGCACCTGGCCGCTACCACTGATGCCATGCTCGAGCACGGCGCGCACGCAGGCCGCGGTGCCTTCTGGGCGCAGGGTCAGGGAGTCGCCATTGCGGTCGGCGAAGGTGTACATCTCTTTTTCGACGATATCGGTGACTTCACCGATCGAGCGCTTGAACAGCTCGGTGAACTCGACGATCGGCGTGCGGATCTGACGATAGCCGTAAGTGTCCAGCAGGCCGGCCACGGTGCTCTCGAAATAGCGCCAGAGCGGCGTCTGCTCAGGCAGGATGTCGTTCATGCCACGGATGGCTTGCAGCGTTTTGCTCACGGAAAATCCTTACGATTCGGTATGTCAGCCACGGGCGATCAGCGCCGCATCGGCCTCGGCCTTCTCGGCCGCTTTCTGGCGGATGAGTTTTTCCAGCTCATCGACCAGGTTGTCATTGGTCAGCTTCTGCGACGGCTTGCCGTCGATGTAGACCAGGTTCGGCGTACCGCCAGTCAGGCCCACGTGGGACTCCTTGGCCTCACCCGGGCCATTGACCACGCAGCCGATCACGGCCACGTCCAGCGGCACCAGGAGGTCTTCCAGGCGTCCTTCCAGCTCGTTCATGGTCTTGACCACATCGAAGTTCTGCCGCGAGCAGCTCGGGCAGGCGATGAAGTTGATGCCACGCGAGCGCAGGCGCAGCGACTTGAGGATGTCGTAGCCGACCTTCACTTCCTCGACCGGATCGGCGGCCAGGGAGATGCGGATGGTATCGCCAATGCCGTCGGCCAGCAGCATACCGAGGCCGACCGCGGATTTCACCGTCCCCGAGCGCAGACCGCCGGCTTCGGTGATGCCCAGGTGCAGCGGCTGGACGATCTGCCGGGCCAGCTGACGGTAGGCCTCGACGGCCATGAACACGTCGGAGGCCTTGACGCTGACCTTGAAGTCCTGGAAGTCCAGGCGGTCCAGATGCTCGACATGACGCAGTGCCGACTCTACCAGCGCGGCCGGGGTCGGCTCGCCGTACTTTTTCTGCAGGTCTTTTTCGAGGGAGCCGGCGTTGACACCGATGCGGATCGGGATTCCCCGGTCACGCGCAGCGTCGACCACCGCGCGTACGCGGTCCTCGCGGCCGATGTTGCCGGGGTTGATGCGCAGGCAATCGACGCCCAGCTCGGCCACGCGCAGGGCAATGCGGTAGTCGAAGTGGATATCGGCGACCAGCGGCACGCTGACCTGCTGCTTGATGCGGCCGAAGGCCTCGGCAGCGTCCATGTCTGGCACCGAGACGCGGACGATGTCAACGCCGGCATCCACCAGGCGGTTGATCTGCGCCACGGTGGCGGCGACGTCGTTGGTGTCGGTGTTGGTCATGCTTTGCACCGAGATGGGGGCATCCCCACCGACGGGCACGTTGCCGACCCAGATCTTCCGGGATTCGCGTCGTTTGATTGGAGACTCACCGTGCATGACTTACTGTCCCAACTTCAGGCGAGCAGTCTCGCCACTGGTAAACGGGGCAACGTCGACGGCCTGGCCGTTGTAGCTGACCTGGGCGCCGCGGGCAAAGCCCAGGCGGACCGCGAAGGGCGGCTTACCATTCAGGTCCAGGCTGTCGCCTTTGCGCTTGATGGCGCTGAACAGCACCTTGCCGTTGCCATCGGTGACCGAGGTCCAGCAATCGGCGGTGAACTGGATGTGCAACTGGGAGCTGCCGGCCGCCGCATTGGCATCTGGCGGGGTCGCCGCGGCGGCAGGCGCGCTGGTCACCGGTGCGACCGGGGTTGCCGCCACCGACGGGGCTGGCGCAGGCGCAGTTGGGGCGACCTGGGCCGGCGCGGTGCTGGCCACGGGCGGCACGGCTGGCGTGGCGGGCGCGGGCGCCGCATCGGTCGCTGTCGGGGTGGTCGATGGCACAGGGGAGTCGGCCTGGGTCTGCTCGAGCGACAACGGCGCGCTCTGCGGCTGTTGGGCAGCGCTGACGGCCTGGTCTTCCGGCTCGTCCAGCGGATGGATCTGGGTGGTGCCGTCGGCGCTCTCGACTTCGACGTGCTCAAGGGCCATCTTGGTCAGCTCCTTGCCGCGCAAGCTGTCCTGGTCCTGCCACCAGAAGAAGCCACCGCCGATCAGCAGCAACAACAGCAACACGCTGACGCCGCGCAGGATGTTGTGCGACAGGCGCACCGGCTCTTCGATGCGCCCCAGCGAATGCACATCGCTACCCTGGGCATGGGTCCCGGTGTATTGGTCGAACGCCTGGACCAGCGGGGCCTGGTCCATGTCCATCAGCTTGGCATAGGCGCGGATGTAGCCACGGGCGAAGGTGTGCCCAGGCAGCTTGTCGAAGGCGCCGGTTTCCAGGTTGTTCAAGGAACTCACGGTAAGGTTGAGCTTGCGTGCCACCTCGGCTTGCGACCAGTCCCGGTTTTCACGGGCCTGGCGCAAGACCTCACCGGGATGCGGGCGAGTCGCTGCTGCTACTTCGGGGTGCGCGGCTTTCATCGTTGCTCCGACAGGTATTGCTGATATTCCGGCGTACCGGGATAAAGTCGTTGTAATTGCAGGCCAAGCTCGGCCAGGGTGCTGCGTTGCTCGAAGATCCGCGCCAGGCGGCTGCCCAGCAACAGGCTGCGGGCGTTCGGCTCGCTCAACTGACTGAAGCGATCGTAGAAGTCCCGGGCCGGCACATAATGCCTGTCTTCGAAGGATAACTCAGCCATTTCCAGCAACGCGCGGGGCTGCCGCTGGTTGAGGTGCAGGGCCTTTTCCAGGTGTTCTCGCGCCTGGTCGCGGCGGTCGAGCTTCAGGGCCGTCAGGCCGAGGTTCTCATAGACCCGCGAGCGCTCAGGATACAGGGTATCGGCCACGGCTTGGCGAAACATCTGCTCGGCCTGGCGATATTGCCCTTGAGCATATAGGAAACTGCCGTAATTGTTGCGTATCCGCGTGTCATCCGGGCGTACGGTCAGCGCCTTGCGAAAATGCTCGTCGGCCAGTTGCGGCTCGCCTTCTGCTTGAAACACCAGGGCCAGCGCACCATGGGCATCGGCGTCACGCGCATCGAGGGCCAGGGCACGCGCCAGGGGCGCCTTGGCCTGTTCGGTCAAACCTTGTTGCAAATAACCGACGCCCAACTGCATGTAGGCCCGCCCCGCCTCTGCCCTTCCCTGCCGGCTCGCCAACGGGTCGGGCGCGCCGCTCGACACGCAGCCGGCCAGCAGCAAAAGCGACAGGATCGACAGCGCGGCGCGCAGGGTCATGGGCTGGGTTCTCGTCAGTTGCGCACGGTGCTGTCTTGCGCCTCACCGTCGGCGCTGAGCTGGCGCACGGCAATGTAGCGCTCGCTGCGCCGGGTTCGGTCCATCACCTGCCCGACCAACTGGCCGCAGGCCGCGTCGATGTCTTCGCCACGGGTGGTGCGCACCGTGACGTTGTAACCGGCGTGGTGCAGGTAGTCCTGGAAGCGGCGGATGGCGTTGTTGCTCGGCCGCTCGTAACCGGAGTGCGGGAACGGGTTGAACGGGATCAGGTTGATCTTGCAGGGCACGTCCTTGAGCAGCACAGCCATTTCTTCGGCATGCACCAGCTGGTCATTGACGTCCTTGAGCAGGGTGTACTCGATGGTCAGGTGACGCTTTTCACCCAGGGTCGACATGTAGCGCATGCACGACTCGAGCAGCACCTTGAGCGGGTACTTCTTGTTGATCGGCACCAGCTGGTTGCGCAGCGCGTCATTGGGGGCGTGCAACGACAGGGCCAAGGCGACGTCGACGTGCTTGGCGAGCTCGTCGATCATCGGGACCACGCCGGAGGTGGAAAGGGTCACGCGGCGCTTGGAGATACCGTAGCCGAAATCGTCCATCATCAGGCGCATGGCGGCCACGACGTTGTCGAAGTTCAGCAGCGGCTCGCCCATGCCCATCATCACCACGTTGGTGATGGCGCGGTCGACAGTGGCCGGAACGGAGCCGAACGACTTGTTGGCAATCCACACCTGGCCGATGACCTCAGCGGCGGTGAGGTTGCTATTGAATCCTTGCTTGCCGGTGGAGCAGAAACTGCAGTCCAGGGCGCAACCGGCCTGGGACGAGACACACAGCGTGCCACGCTTGCCCTGGGGAATGTACACGGTCTCGACGCAGCTGCCGGACGCCACGCGCACGACCCACTTGCGGGTGCCGTCGCTGGAGATGTCCTCGCTGACCACTTCCGGGCCGCGGACTTCGGCAACCGCCTTGAGCTTTTCGCGCAGGGCCTTGCCGACGTTGGTCATGGCGTCGAAATCATCGACGCCAAAGTGGTGAATCCACTTCATGACCTGACCGGCACGGAAGCGCTTCTCCCCGATCGAGTCGAAGAATTTTTCCATTTCCGGCTGGGTCAGCCCCAACAGGTTAGTTTTGCCAGTCGATGTCGTCATGGATTCACCTTCACCCTTAAGCTTTCGCTTAGCGAGTGGTTACCTCGGTAGCAGCGAAGAAGTAAGCGATTTCGCGAGCAGCAGCGGCTTCGGAGTCCGAACCGTGAACGGCGTTGGCGTCGATGGACTCGGCGAAGTCAGCGCGGATGGTGCCGGCAGCAGCTTCTTTAGGGTTGGTGGCGCCCATCAGCTCGCGGTTCAGCGCGATGGCGTTCTCGCCTTCCAGAACCTGTACAACGACAGGGCCGGAAGTCATGAAGGCAACCAGGTCACCGAAGAAGCCGCGCTCTTTGTGCTCGGCGTAGAAGCCTTCGGCCTCGGCCTTGGACAGCTGCTTGATCTTCGAAGCGACGATGCGCAGGCCAGCTTCTTCGAAGCGGGTAGTGATCTTGCCGATGACGTTCTTGGCTACGGCGTCTGGCTTGATGATGGAGAAAGTACGTTGAACAGCCATGGAAAACTCCAGAATTTGAGTATTGCGAAAAATTAAACCCGCGAATTATACGCGGGTTCCAGGGGATTGCCTAACCTGCAGGACACGCTCAGTCGGCTTCTTCGATCCAGGCCGCCTGGATGGCCTCGAGCACCTTCTCTCCGCCACGTGACGAATCGTCGCTGAATTCTGGCAGGGCCAGCACCCAGCGGTGCAGATCGACGAAATTTACATAACGAGGATCGACGTCCGGCTTGCTTTCCGCAAGCTGGATGGCGATCTCAAGTACATCAACCCATTTCAGACTCATGTCCGACTCCTGACTCAGTGCGGCGCTTCAGCAGCGTGGTTGAGCGAATACTTGGGAATCTCGATCGTCAGGTCCTCTTCACCGACGATGACCTGGCAGGCCAGTCGCGACTGGGCCTCCAGGCCCCAGGCCTTGTCCAGCATATCTTCTTCGAGCTCGTCGGCTTCCTCGAGCGAGTCGAAGCCCTTGCGAACCACGCAGTGGCAGGTGGTGCAGGCACACACGCCGCCACAGGCGCTTTCCATCTCGATATGGTGTTCGTGGGCCAGCTCCAGGATATTGGTACCGGGCGCTACCTCCACGACCAGCCCCTCTGGGCAGAATTTTTCGTGGGGCAGGAAAATCACCTGGGGCATCGGTTACTCCTCGATCTCATTCAGGTTGCGCCCGGCCAGTGCGGCTTTGACCGTCGAATCAAGGCGACGGGCGGCAAAAGCATCGGTCACCTGCGACAGACGCTTGGTCTGTTGCTCGATGGCGGCGCCATCGGTGCCGGTGAGCAAATCACGCAATTCTTGCATCTGGTGCTCGATCGCCAGGCGCTCGTCGGCATCGAGCAGGCGCTCGCCATCGGCCTGCAGCGCGCCTTGCACGGCTTCGAGCAGGCGTTCGGCATCGACCTGGTGCTCGCGCAGCTGGCGCGCCTGCTTGTCGTTGCCGGCGTGGGCGAAGGAATCCTTGAGCATCCGGGCGATCTCGCCGTCGGTCAGCCCGTAGGATGGCTTGACCTGGATGCTGGACTCGACGCCCGAGCCTGTTTCCCGCGCGGCAACGCTGAGCAGGCCGTCGGCGTCGACCTGGAAGGTCACGCGGATTTTCGCCGCGCCCGCCACCATGGCCGGGATGCCGCGCAGCTCGAAGCGCGCCAGGGAGCGGCAGTCGCTGACCAGCTCACGCTCACCCTGCAGGACGTGGATCATCATGGCCGACTGGCCATCCTTGTAGGTGGTGAACTCCTGGGCACGGGCGACGGGGATGGTGGTGTTGCGTGGAATCACCTTTTCCATCAACCCGCCCATGGTTTCGAGCCCCAGGGACAGCGGAATCACGTCGAGCAGCAGCAGCTCACCGCCATCGCGGCGGTTGCCGGCCAGGGTATCGGCCTGGACCGCGGCGCCGATGGCAACCACCTGGTCCGGGTCGATCTCGGTCAGGGGCGTGCGGCCAAACAAGGCACCGACCGCTTCGCGCACGCGCGGCACGCGGGTCGAACCGCCGACCATGACCACGGCAGCGACTTCGTCGATTTCCACGCCACTGTCGCGCACGGCGCGGCGGCAGGCCTTGAGACTACGGGCAACCAGGGGCTCGATCAGCGCCTCGAATGCGGCGCGGCTGAGTTCGCCCTGCCAGGCGCCATGGCTGACGCCGACGACATCGGCATCGGTCAGGGCTTCCTTGGCGGCACAGGCGGTTTGCAGCAGCTGGCGCTGGGCGGACGGGTCAAGGTCGGCGGACAGGCCAGCCTGCTCGATGATCCAGCTGGCGATGGCATGGTCGAAATCGTCGCCACCCAGGGCGCTGTCGCCGCCGGTCGCCAGGACTTCGAAGACACCGGCAGTCAGGCGCAGGATGGAAATGTCGAAGGTACCGCCACCCAGGTCATAGATGGCCACCAGGCCTTCGGCGCTCTGGTCCAGCCCGTAGGCCACGGCCGCGGCGGTCGGCTCGTTGAGCAGGCGCAATACGTTCAGGCCGGCCAGACGCGCAGCATCCTTGGTGGCCTGACGCTGGGCGTCGTCGAAATAGGCCGGCACGGTGATGACCGCGCCCACCAATTCACCGCCGAGGGTAGCTTCGGCGCGCTGGCGCAGCACCTTGAGAATGTCGGCCGACACCTCGACCGGGCTCTTGATGCCCTGCACGGTGTCGATGAACGGCATGTGCGACTCGCCGCCGACGAAACGGTACGGCAGTTGCTCGCCCAGTTGCTTTACGTCTGCCAGGCCCCGTCCCATCAGGCGCTTGACCGACAGGATGGTGTTCAGCGGGTCGCTGGAGGCGGCATCGCGCGCGGGCTGGCCGACATCGATACGGTCATCGAGGTAGCGCACGGCGGAAGGCAGGATGACGTTGCCCTGGGCATCGGGCAGGGGCTCGCTCTGACCGCTGCGTACGGCAGCGACCAGCGAATTGGTGGTACCGAGGTCAATCCCGACCGCCAGGCGACGCTGGTGCGGCTGGGGGCTCTGACCGGGTTCGGCGATCTGCAGTAGGGCCATGCTTATTTGAATACCTTAGGCGTCATCACGGGCAACGCCGGGTTAATCGTCGAGGCGCTCTTCGAGCTGGCGCACTTCATGGGCGAGCTTGTCGAGGAACTGCATGCGGCGCATCAGGCGCTCGGCCTTGTCGCGTTGCTCAGTGTCGTCCCAACAGGCAGCGAAGTCGTCATTGAGCTGCTCTTGAGCGAGCTTCAGGCGCTTCTTGAAGACGGCGACGCCGTCCAGGTCGGCTTCGTCCTGCAAGTCTTCGAGTTCTTCGCGAAGCTGCATCTGCTGCATCAGGAACTCAGGGTCATGGACCGTGATTTCCTGGGGCACTTCGTGACCACCGATGGCCAGCAGGTAACGGGCACGCCGTGGCGCGCTACGGAGCGTCTGGTAGGCGTCGTTGAGCGCCGCAGACCGCTCGAGCGCAAGGCGCTGCTCGCGTTCCGAGGCATCGGCAAAGCGGTCCGGATGGACCTCACGGGCCAGCTCGCGATAACGCGTGGCCAGCTTGTCGAGGTCCAGGCGGAAGCTGGGCTTGAGGTCAAACAGGGCGAAATGACAAGGAGTACCCACGTGCAGCCTCAAACGTTGAAGCTTTCGCCGCAGCCACACTCACCGCGCACGTTGGGGTTGTTGAACTTGAAGCCTTCATTCAACCCTTCCTTGACGAAGTCGAGCTCCGTACCGTCCAGGTAGACCAGGCTCTTGGGATCGATGATCACCTTCACGCCATGGCTTTCAAAGACCTCGTCCTCGGAGTCCGGCTCATCGACGAACTCCAGCACGTAGGCCAGACCCGAGCAGCCAGTGGTACGGACACCCAGGCGAATACCATCACCCTTGCCACGTCCTTCGAGGGAGCGCCGCACATGGTTGGCGGCGGCTTCTGTCATGCTGATAGCCATCGAGACTCCTTACCTGCAACAGGCGACTTAGAGCAAACCTTTCTTCTGCTTGTAATCGCGCACGGCCGCCTTGATGGCGTCCTCGGCGAGCACCGAGCAGTGGATCTTCACCGGCGGCAGGGCCAGTTCTTCGGCCAGCTGGGTATTCTTGATGGTCTCGGCTTCGTCCAGGGTCTTGCCCTTCATCCATTCGGTGGCCAGGGAGCTGGACGCGATGGCCGAGCCACAGCCGTAGGTCTTGAACTTGGCGTCTTCGATGACACCCTGCTCGTTGACCTTGATCTGCAAGCGCATGACGTCGCCGCAGGCCGGCGCGCCGACCATGCCGGTCCCGACATCCGGGTCCTCGGCATTCATCTTGCCGACGTTGCGTGGATTTTCGTAGTGGTCGATGACCTTTTCACTGTATGCCATGGTGCTATTCCTTCCTCATCAGGGGAGCCGCTCTTGCCGGCGACTGCTTAGTGGGCGGCCCACTCGATCTTGGAGATATCAACGCCGTCTTTGTACATGTCCCACAGCGGCGACAACTCACGCAGCTTGGTAACGGCCTCGCAGACTTTCTGCGCGGCGTAGTCGACTTCTTCTTCCGTGGTAAAGCGACCGAAAGTGAAGCGGATCGAACTGTGTGCCAGCTCGTCGTTGCGGCCCAGAGCGCGCAGTACGTACGACGGCTCCAGGGAGGCCGAAGTGCAGGCCGAGCCGGACGAGACGGCGATGTCCTTGAGCGCCATGAGCAACGACTCGCCTTCGACGTAGTTGAAGCTCAGGTTCAGGTTGTGCGGCACACGGGCAGTCTGGCTGCCGTTGACGTACAGCTCTTCGAGCTCGGCAACCTGCTTGAAGAAGCGGTCGCTCAAGGCCTTGATGCGTACGTTCTCGCTGGCCATCTGTTCCTTGGCGACGGCGAAGGCTTCGCCCATGCCGACGATCTGGTGCGTCGGCAGAGTGCCGGAGCGCATGCCGCGCTCGTGACCGCCACCGTGCATGGTCGCCTCGAGGCGCACGCGCGGCTTGCGGCTGACGTACAGCGCGCCGATGCCTTTAGGGCCGTAGACCTTGTGCGCCGAGAACGACATCAGGTCGACCTTGAGCTTGCTCAGATCGATCTCGACCTTGCCGGCGGACTGGGCCGCGTCGACATGGAAGATCACGCCGCGGGAACGGGTCAGTTCACCGATCGCCGCGATGTCGTTGACCGAACCGACTTCGTTGTTGACGTGCATGAGCGACACCAGGATGGTGTCGTCACGCAGGGCCGCCTCGACCATGGCCGGGGTGACGATGCCGTCTTCACCAGGCTCGAGGTAAGTGACCTCGAAGCCTTCACGCTCGAGCTGGCGAGCGGTATCCAGGACCGCCTTGTGCTCGATCTTGGAGGTGATGATGTGCTTGCCCTTGGTGTGATAGAAGTGCGCGACACCCTTGATTGCCAGGTTGTCGGACTCGGTGGCACCGCTGGTCCAGACGATTTCACGCGGATCGGCGTTGATCAGCTCGGCCACCTGGCGGCGGGCGTTCTCGACCGCTTCCTCGGCCTTCCAGCCGAAGACGTGGGAGCGCGACGCCGGGTTACCGAAGTTCCCGTCGACCAGCAGGCATTCGCTCATCTTCTGGGCGACACGTGGGTCGACCGGCGTGGTCGCGGAGTAATCGAGGTAGATCGGCAACTTCATTGAATATCTCCTATCAGGCGGTCGCGCCGCTCGTCGTAATGATCAGTCGACGGCGGACGTCTCAATCTTGTCCAGCTGGGCACTGCGGCCCGCGACACGTCGCAGGTCCTGGCGCTGGGCGACTTCTTGCACCTCACGGCGGGTGACAAGGTCAGCCAGGCTGATGCCGCTGAGGAATTCATGGATCTGCTGGCTGAGGTCGCACCACAGGTGGTGGGTCAGGCAGGTGTCGCCGGCGTGGCAATCTCCCAGGCCCTGGCAACGGGTGGCATCGACCGATTCGTTGACCGCGTCGATGACCTGGACCACCTGGATGGTTTCCATGCCGCGCGACAGCTGATAACCGCCACCGGGGCCGCGCACACTGGAAACCAGGCTGCTGCGACGCAACTTGGCGAACAGCTGCTCCAGATAAGAGAGGGAAATGCCCTGGCGCTCGGAAATATCGGCCAAAGACACCGGCCCATGCTGCGCGTGCAACGCCAGGTCAAGCATGGCGGTCACGGCGTATCGGCCTTTGGTAGTCAGTCGCATGGCTAGTCATTACCACGGGAGTTACAGAATATGTGCGAGTATGCTATTCCCGAGCATTTAAGTCAACTATAAGACCTACTGCTTTAGTCGGGTTTGCGCCTGAAAGGCGGCAGCATCATAGCAAGAACGGGGCGTGAGCACACGCCCCTTCTCGGCGATAGGTTGTCAATGCGACTGAGCGTCACCCTGGGCGGCGGCCTTGACCTCGGCGAAATCCTCTTCGCGCAGCGCTGGCAGCTCCTTGGCGCAGTAGTTGCTGCCCAACTTGGTCAGCTCGCCGCACATGTCTTCCAGGCGGCCGTCGACCGCCTGCAGGTGGTCGAGCAATTGGCCAATGGCGCGGGCAACCGGGTCGGGCATGTCGCCACTGACGCCGTAGGCATCGAAACCGATCTTCTCGGCCATGGCCTTGCGCTTGGCTTCGAGCTCGCTGTCTTCGGCCTTGACGATGATCCGTCCTGGGATGCCCACCGCCGTGGCACCGGCTGGGACCGCCTTGGTGACCACGGCGTTGGAGCCGATCTTGGCCCCCGCGCCAACGGTGAACGGGCCGAGTACCTTGGCCCCGGCGCCGACCACCACGCCGTTCTCCAGGGTCGGGTGACGCTTGCCCTTGTTCCAGCTGGTGCCGCCCAGGGTCACACCCTGGTAGAGGGTGACGTCGTCACCGATCTCGGCGGTTTCACCGATCACGATGCCCATGCCATGGTCGATGAAGAAGCGCCGGCCGACCTTGGCACCCGGGTGGATCTCGATACCGGTCATCCAGCGACCGAAGTTCGACACCAGGCGCGCCAGCCACTTGAAGTCGCGAACCCACAGGGCGTGGCCCGCCCGGTGCAGCCAGATGGCGTGCATGCCGGGGTAGCAGGTCAACACCTCGAAGGCATTGCGCGCCGCGGGGTCACGGTGGAATACACTCTGGATATCTTCACGCAGACGCTCGAACATCTATTGGTCCTTCCGCTTATGCGGCTCACCCCGGGCGACCTTCTGGGTCTCGGTGAGGATGCCGCGCAAAATGCTCATTTCCGAACGATTGACCTCGCTACGCCCGTACAGCCGGCGCAGGCGCGGCATCAGGTGCTTGGGCTTCTCGGGGTCAAGGAAGCCGATGTCCACCAGGGTCTTCTCCAGGTGTTCGTAGAACAGCTCCATCTCGTCCATGGTCGCCAGTTCGCTGCTGCGTACCGACGTGACCTCGAACTTCTCGACCTTCGACGGCTGGCCCGCCGCTGCCAGCCAGGCCATGCGCACCTCGTAGGCGAGCACCTGGACCGCGGCGCCAAGGTTGAGCGAACTGAAGTCAGGGTTCGAAGGGATATGCACGTGGAAATGACATCGCTGCAGCTCTTCGTTGGTCAGCCCGGAATGTTCGCGGCCGAACACCAGCGCGATCTCCTCGCCCTGGGCGGCGCGCTCGACGACCTTGGTGCCGCATTCGCGGGGGTCGAGCAAGGGCCAGGGGATGCGCCGGTCACGGGCACTGGTGCCCAGTACCACGTTGCAGCCGACCAACGCGTCTTCCAGCGTGGCCACTACCTGGGCGCCAGCCAGCACATCGTCGGCGCCGGAAGCGCGGGCGCTGGCGTCCGGCGCCGGGAAGTCCTGCGGGTCGACCAGCACCAGGCGCGACAAGCCCATGTTTTTCATGGCACGCGCAGCGCCGCCGATGTTGCCGGGGTGGCTGGTATTGACCAGAACAACACGAATATTTTGCAGCAAGGTGAAGTGCTCACAGATGCAGAAAGGAAGGGCTGAATCTTACAGAAGCAACCCGCGTAACGCCACGAAAGCAAATGACACACTTCTGCGCGCGAAGATTTCTGCTAGAATGACCGGCTTTCTTTAACGACCCAGGTGAAACGTCCATGCAGCCCATGCTGAATATCGCGCTGCGCGCCGCCCGCAGCGCCAGTGAACTGATTTTCCGCTCAATCGAACGCCTGGATAACATCAAGGCGGAAGAGAAAGAGGCCAAGGACTACGTCTCCGAGGTCGACCGCGCCGCCGAAGAGGTCATCGTCAAGGCGCTGCGCAAGGCCTACCCGAACCACTCCATCCAGGGTGAAGAAACCGGCCTGCACGCGGGTACCGGCGAGGAAGGCAAGGACTACCTGTGGATCATCGATCCGCTGGACGGCACCACCAACTTCCTGCGTGGCATCCCCCACTTCGCCGTCAGCATCGCCTGCAAATACCGCGGCCGCCTCGAGCACGCCGTCATCGTCGACCCGGTTCGCCAGGAAGAATTCACCGCCAGCCGTGGCCGTGGCGCCCAGCTCAATGGCCGTCGCCTGCGCGTCAGCTCGCGCACCAGCCTGGAAGGCGCCCTGCTGGGCACCGGCTTCCCGTTCCGGGACGGCCAGATGGCCGACATGGACAACTACCTGGGCATGTTCCGCGCCCTGACCGGCCAGACCGCCGGTATCCGCCGCGCCGGCTCCGCCAGCCTGGACCTGGCCTACGTCGCCGCTGGCCGTTTCGACGCTTTCTGGGAGTCGGGTCTGTCGGAGTGGGACATGGCGGCAGGCGTGCTGCTGATCCAGGAAGCAGGCGGCCTGGTGAGCGACTTCACTGGCGGCCACGATTTCCTCGACAAGGGCCACATCGTTGCTGGCAACCCCAAGTGCTTCAAGGCTGTGCTGACGACTATCCAGCCGCACCTGCCAGAGAACATCAAGCGCTAAGCGCCGATTGCCGAACACAAAAAAAGCACCTCGAGAGGTGCTTTTTTTGGGCCTCCAATCCGCACCCTCAGGGACGGCAGCGGAGGAACGTCCTGAACAGCCTACTGCTGCTGCGCTCGGCTCAGTACCAGCTTGCCGTTTTCGTCCAGCGGGATGGTCGAGCCTGGCTCGTGATCCATCTTTACCTTGCCTACCTTATCGCCAATGGAATAGCTGACGTTGTACCCCACCACCTTCTCGCTGACGTCGTTGACCGTGTTGCAGCGGGTCTGGGTGGTGGTGTAGGTGTCACGCTGCTGCATGCCCTCCTGCACCTTGTTGCCGGCATAGCCACCACCGACCGCACCAGCCACCGTGGCTATCTTCTTGCCGGTACCGCCGCCAATCTGGTTGCCCAGCAAACCACCGGCCAGCGCGCCGACCACGGTGCCGGCGACCTGATGCTGGTCCTTGACCGGCGCCTGGCGAGTCACGGTCACGTCCTTGCACACTTCACGCGGCGTCTTGACCTGCTGCTTGATAGGCTGCACGTCGGTGACCTGGGCAACGTCGGGCCCTTTGTTCACCAAGCTGTAGGTTGCTACAGCACCCCCGGCCGTCACCGCGACAGCCCCCAGCACCGCACCTACCAGCATTGATTTGTTCACGTGAACCTCCTGATCCTTCCTGCGGGTTCGCGCCCGCGATTCTCCTTGCCTTGGAGCAAAAAAAAGGGCGCGAGTTCAATACTCGCGCCCATCTTTGCCTTCAATGGTGTAGGAGAAGTCCTTAAGGACGGTCGTCCACACCCTCGGCCTTGACTGTCGGGATCAGGTCTTCACTGCTCAGGTTCAGCCAGATCAGCACCACGTTGGCGATATAGATCGACGAGTAGGTACCGGCCAAGACACCGATGAACAGCGCCAGCGAGAAGCCGAACAGGTTGTCGCCACCGAAGAACAGCAGCGCGGCCAGGGCCAACAGGGTCGAAACCGACGTGGCGACGGTCCGCAGCAGGGTCTGGGTGGTCGAGACGTTGATGTTCTCGATCAGCGACGCCTTGCGCATGACCCGGAAGTTCTCGCGCACCCGGTCGAACACGACGATGGTGTCGTTGAGCGAGTAGCCGATGATCGCCAGCACCGCCGCCAACACTGTCAGGTCGAAGGTGATCTGGAAGAACGACAGGATACCCATGGTCACGACCACGTCGTGCACCAACGAGACAATGGCGCCGACGGCGAACTTCCACTGGAAGCGGAAGGCCAGGTAGATGAGGATGCCGCCCAAGGCCAGGAGCATGCCCAGCCCCCCTTGGTCGCGCAGCTCTTCACCCACCTGCGGGCCGACGAACTCGACGCGCTTGACCACCGCCGGGTTGTCGCCGCCCGCCTGCTGCAACGCCTCGGCCACGCGAGTGCCCAACAGCGGGTCATCGCCTGGCATGCGCACCAGCAGGTCGGTGGTGGCGCCGAAGCTCTGCACCACGGCGTCATGGAAGCCCGCCTGGGTCAGCTCGCCGCGAACGGCTTGCAGATCGGCTGGACGCTCGTAGGTCAGCTCGATGAGCGTACCGCCGGTGAAGTCCAGGCCCATGTTCAGGCCCTTCTGCCACCAGCTGAACAGCGCCAGCACGGTGAGGAGCACGGTAACGGCGAACGCGACATTGCGCACGCCCATGAAGTTGATGGTTTTCATGACAATTCCCTCAGACCCACAGCTTCTTGATGTCACGCCCACCACAGGTCAGGTTGACCATGGCACGGGTCACCATGACGGCGGTGAACATCGAGGTGAAAATCCCGAGGGACATGGTAACCGCGAAGCCCTTGACCGGACCGGTACCCATGGCGAAGAGGATGCCGCCCACCAGCAAGCTGGTCAGGTTGGCATCGATGATCGCGGTGTAGGCACGGTTGAAGCCTTCGTGGATGGCGCGCTGCACCGACATGCCGGCTTTCATCTCTTCGCGGATCCGCGAGAAGATCAGCACGTTGGCGTCCACCGCCATGCCCATGGTCAGCACGATACCGGCGATGCCCGGCAGGGTCAGGGTCGCGCCCAGCAGCGACATCAGCGCCAGCAGCAGCACCATGTTGCCCGCCAGGGCGATGGTGGCGATCATGCCGAAGGCGCGGTAGATGGCGATGATGAACAGCGAGACGAACAGCATGCCCCACAGCGAGGCATCGATACCCTTGGTGATGTTGTCGGCACCCAGGCTAGGGCCAATGGTGCGCTCTTCGGCGAAGTACATCGGCGCGGCCAGGCCACCGGCACGCAACAGCAGCGCCAGCTCGGACGATTCGCCCTGGCCGTTCAGGCCGGTGATGCGGAACTGACCGCCCAGCGGCGACTGGATGGTCGCCAGGCTGATGATCTGCTTCTCTTCCTTGAAGGTCTGGATCGCGACGTCTTTCTCGACGCCATTGACCATCTGCTTCTCGTAGCGGGTGATCGGCTTCTGCTCGATGAAGATCACCGCCATGCTGCGGCCGACGTTGCTGCGCGTAGCGCGGCTCATCAGCTCGCCGCCGTGGCCATCCAGGCGGATGTTGACCTGTGGACGGCCGTGCTCGTCGTAGCTGGCCTGGGCATCGGTCACCTGGTCACCGGTGATGATCAGGCCACGCTCGACCTGGGCGGAACGCCCGCCTTCACGGAACTCGAACACTTCGGTGGTGGCCTTGGACGCACCCGGCTCGGCGCCGAAGCGGAACTCCAGGTTGGCCGTCTTGCCGAGGATACGCTTGGCTTCGGCGGTGTCCTGCACGCCCGGCAGCTCGACCACGATGCGATTGGCACCCTGGCGCTGCACCAGCGGCTCGGCGACGCCCAGCTCGTTGACCCGGTTGCGCACGGTGGTCAGGTTCTGCTTGATCGAGTATTCGCGGATTTCCGCGACCTTGGCCGGCGTGATCGCCAGGCGCAGGACCGCCAGCTCGTTGCGCTCGCTGGTGGTCAAGTCAAAATCAGTGAAATTCTTGCGGATCAGGCCGCGGGCCTGTTCGCGGGTCGCGTCATCGGAGAAGCCCAGCATGATGCCGCCATCCTGCTGAGGCAGGCTGCGGTAGCGGACACGCTCCTTGCGCAACAGGGTTTTCACCTCGCCTTCGTAGACTTTCAGGCGGGCGTCCATGGCCTTGTCCATGTCGACTTCCAACAGGAAGTGCACACCACCGGACAGGTCCAGGCCCAGCTTCATCGGGCTGGCGCCAAGGTTGCGCAGCCATTGCGGGGTGGTCGGGGCCAGGTTCAGGGCCACGACGTAATCATCGCCCAGTGCCTTGCGCACCACGTCCTTGGCTGGAAGCTGGTCTTCCTGCTTGGCCAGGCGCACCAGGGCGCCCTTGCCCTGCTCGCCCAGGCTGGTGGCCTTGACGGTGAGGCCGGCTTCGGTCAGCGCCTGGCTGACACGGTCCAGGTCGGCCTGGTTGACCTGCAGCGCCGTGCTGGCACCGCTGATCTGGACCGCCGGATCGTCAGGGTAGAGATTGGGAGCGGAATAAATAAAACCGATCGCCAGCACAGCCAGGATCAGCAGGTATTTCCACAGAGGGTATTTGTTCAGCATCACGCCGCCCGTTCAAGACGCGGGGCGCGTTGCGCGCCCCGACGATGGGTAGAAAACAGTAACTCAGATAGCCTTGAGCGTACCTTTTGGCAGGGTCGCGGCAATGGCGCCCTTCTGGAACTTCAGTTCGACGGTGTCAGACACTTCCAGGACCACGAAATCATCGGCGACCTTGACGATCTTGCCGGCGATACCGCCGTTGGTGACGACTTCGTCACCTTTCTGCAGGTTGCTCAGCAGGTTCTTCTGCTCTTTGGCACGCTTGGCCTGGGGACGCCAGATCATCAGGTAGAAGATGACCAGGAAACCGACCAGGAAGATCCACTCAAAGCCAGTACCGGCGGGGCCAGCGGCAGGGGCAGCAGCGTCCGCGTACGCGGCGGGAATCAGAAAGCTCATTTGGCACTCCAGTTGCTAAGTTGCAATTGTTTTACTTGCAGTAGGCGAAAGTACATCAGTCCAAAGGCGGCACAGGCAGCCCGCGCTTGGCGTAGAAGGCGTCGACAAAGGCGGCCAATTTACCCTGTTGAATAGCCTCGCGCAAACCAGCCATCAAGCGCTGGTAATGCCGCAAGTTATGGATCGTATTCAACATGCTGCTCAACATTTCGCCGCACTTGTCCAGGTGGTGCAGGTAAGCGCGGGAGAAGTTCTGGCAGGTGTAGCAATCGCAGGTAGGATCCAGCGACGAATCATCATGGCGATGGAACGCGTTACGGATCTTGATCACGCCGGTGTCGATGAACAGATGGCCATTGCGCGCGTTGCGCGTAGGCATCACGCAATCGAACATGTCGACGCCGCGGCGCACACCCTCGACGAGATCTTCTGGTTTGCCTACCCCCATAAGGTAACGAGGTTTGTCAGCCGGCATCTGGCCCGGCAGGTAGTCCAGCACCTTGATCATCTCGTGCTTGGGCTCGCCCACCGACAGGCCGCCAATGGCCAGACCGTCGAAGCCAATCTTGTCCAGGCCCTCGAGCGAGCGCATGCGCAAGTCCTGGTGCATGCCACCCTGGACGATGCCGAACAGCGCCGCGGTATTGTCGCCGTGGGCATTCTTCGAGCGCTGTGCCCAGCGCAGCGACAGCTCCATCGATACCCGCGCGACGTCTTCGTCGGCCGGGTATGGCGTGCACTCGTCAAAGATCATCACCACGTCCGAGCCCAGGTCGCGCTGGACCTGCATCGACTCCTCCGGCCCCATGAACACCTTGGAGCCATCCACCGGCGAGGCGAAGGTCACGCCCTCCTCCTTGATCTTGCGCATGGCGCCGAGGCTGAACACCTGGAAACCACCGGAGTCGGTAAGAATCGGGCCTTTCCACTGCATGAAGTCATGCAGGTCGCCGTGGGCCTTGATCACCTCTGTGCCCGGACGCAGCCACAGGTGGAAGGTGTTGCCGAGGATGATTTGCGCGCCGGTGGCCTCGATATCCCGAGGCAACATGCCCTTGACGGTGCCATAGGTGCCGACCGGCATGAACGCCGGGGTCTCGACCGTGCCACGCGGGAACGTCAGGCGACCACGACGGGCCTTGCCATCGGTGGCCAGCAATTCAAAGGACATACGACAGGTGCGACTCATGCTTGATCCTCGGGGCCGCGCGGCGCCGGATTGCGGGTGATGAACATGGCATCACCGTAACTGAAGAAGCGGTACCCGTTTTCGACTGCCGCCGCGTAGGCGGCCATGGTCTCGGGATAACCGGCGAAGGCCGAGACCAGCATCAGCAGCGTGGACTCCGGCAGGTGGAAGTTGGTGACCAGGGCATCGACCACATGGAATGGCCGGCCCGGGAAGATGAAGATATCGGTGTCGCCACTGAACGCCTTGAGCTGGCCATCGCGCGCCGCGCTTTCCAGCGAGCGCACGCTGGTGGTGCCCACCGCGACCACCCGCCCGCCTCGGGCACGGCATGCGGTCACGGCGTCGACCACGTCCTGGCCGACCTCGAGCCACTCTTTATGCATGTGGTGGTCTTCGATGCGCTCCACGCGTACCGGCTGGAAGGTGCCCGCCCCCACGTGCAGGGTCACGAAGGCACGCTCGACGCCCTTGGCGGCGATCCGCGCCAGCAGCGCCTCATCGAAGTGCAGGCCCGCGGTCGGCGCGGCGACCGCCCCGGCGCGCTCGGCGTACACCGTCTGATAGCGCTCGCGGTCGGCGCCCTCGTCTGGGCGGTCGATGTAGGGAGGCAACGGCATGTGCCCGACCCGGTCGAGCAGCCCCAGCACCTCTTCGGCGAAGCGCAGCTCGAACAGCGCATCGTGGCGCGCCACCATCTCGGCCTCGCCGCCGCCATCGATCAGCAGCTGCGTGCCAGGCTTGGGCGCCTTGCTCGACCGCACGTGGGCCAGCACCCGATGGCTGTCCAGCACCCGTTCCACCAGAATCTCCAGCTTGCCGCCGGAGGCCTTCTGGCCGAACAGGCGCGCCGGGATCACCCGGGTGTTGTTGAACACCATCAGGTCGCCGGGACGCAGGTAGTCGAGCAGATCGGTGAACTGCTTGTGCGCAAGCGCCCCGCTAGGCCCATCCAGGGCAAGCAGGCGGCTGCTGTGGCGCTCCGCCAACGGGTGGCGAGCGATCAGGGAATCGGGGAGCTCAAAGGAGAAATCGGCGACGCGCATGATGGTGTTCGGTTCGACAGGGCCGGAAAGTTTAGCCCAACGCGCGAAAATTGACCATGAAACCCGATTGACCGCGTTCGAAGGCCTCTTTATACTTCGCCGCCATAAGCCCTGATGGCGGAATTGGTAGACGCGGCGGATTCAAAATCCGTTTTCGAAAGGAGTGGGAGTTCGAGTCTCCCTCGGGGCACCATTTGCAGTACATAGACGACTACCAGTCGTCTACGAAACACCCCTAGAGCCCGCTAACTGCGGGCTTTTTGGTTTCTGGGGTTCCGTCCCGTCCCTCGCCAGCCACTCTCTTTGGTACATTTTCCGTGCAGACTCCAGTTCGAGGATTGGAGGTGTGCAGAGAAGCCGCTTACCACCTTGCTGATCAAAGCTTCCAGGACGTCCAACACGTAGTACACGCGGAGTTCGGGTCTTGGGCTTCTGGGTCGCTCCCCCCAACTCCTGCCTCGGATAGCGCGTCGTGCATCAACACCTGGTCCGTCAAGGCCGCACAAAGCGGCATCCCGTCGCCGTGTGATGATGGGCCTGGGGTACATTAAGCGTTTAACGCAGCGCTGTGCGAGTCCTGCATTGGGGGGTGATTGCTTTGAGAGAGGCTGAAATACTGATTCGGCATACCGGCAAGCTGAATATTGGCGCTGTGGAGAAAGCGACATTGGAGACTTTTCCATGATGAGGTTCTCTGAAGTTGAGGCGTTCAGGGCCGTCATGTTGTCGGGCTCAACCACTGCGGCCGCGCAGACGCTGCACACCTCACAACCCAATGTGAGCAGAGCGATTGCGCTGCTTGAACAAAAAACCGGCTTGAAACTTTTCGATCGATTGCCAGGGCGACTGGTGCCCACCAGTGACGCCCGGTCCTTCTTCAAGGAGGTACAACGAAGCTTTGCGGGGCTGCACCATCTGGATGAAGCCGCCAAGCGGATCAAGCGGTTCAGCGGTGGCGCGCTGACGGTCGCCGCAGTACAGATGCTTGCGCTGGGCCTGGTACCCAGGGTGATGCAGCAGTTTTGTCAAAACCTGCCCGAAGTCAGCGTGTCCATCCATACCGGCCACGCGACGACGGTGGCACGCTGGGTCGAGGATCAAACCTGTGATGTCGGCTTGGTCTCCCAGGTCAATAACAACTATGGCCTGGCCCATGAGCACCTGTATGAGGTAGACGCCGTCTGCGTGATGCCTGCAGACCATCGGCTCGCACGCAAGGACGTGATAACCCCCCAGGACCTGGCGAATGAGCCTTTCATCTCGCTGCCCCGCACCGAACATGGCTACTCACTGGTCGACACCCATTTTGAAAACGCCGGTATTGACCGGCACATTCGCCTAGAGACCTCTTACAGTTCAATCACCTGTTCGCTGGTCATGCAGGGGCTAGGCCTATCGATCGTGAACCCGCTCGCCTCATTGGATTACCGCCATTCGGGCATGGTGACGCGGCCTTTTCTGCCCACCGTAAAACACCAGGGGTACATCATCTACCCCAAAGAGCGCGCGAACGATCGGTTGATTTCAGACTTCGTGTCGACCGTCAAAGACGTGCTGGCCCGCGAACTCGAGAGCCTCGGGTGTAAAGCGCCGGCGTAGGGATTGCCCCCCGGGAGAGGGGGTATATCACCAGTGCATAGGCCAAGGCGATATTCTATTTGCTTGTCCACCGCTGCTCCCCTTAACGTTGTGCTCAGCCGGAACTGGGGCGCTAAGCGTCTCCTGGAAGACAACAATTATAGTCCGTGCATTGAAGCTGGGCCCCTGCCGACTGATGTTACCCAATTGAGTCAAAACAGAGGCGGACCACTGCCTCGTTAACTCGCGTGAGGAGGGGAAGCTGACATGAAAAAAATCAACACCTTTGCATTGGCCAGCGCCATTACGCTTAGCAGCGGCGCGTATGCGCAAGACACGCTCTATTTCGCAGGGTATTCCGGCGACTTTCAAAAGACCTTTGAAACGGTCATCCTTCCCGAGTTCGAAGCCAAGCATGATGTCAACGTCGTTTATGTGCCGGGCAGCTCGAGTGAAAACCTTGCCAAGTTGCAAGCGCAACGAGCCAGTCAGCAAATCAACGTTGCCCTGTTCGACGACGGCCCCATGCATTACGCCGTGCAATTTGGCCTGTGCGATAACTTGGCGCAGTCGCCGGTGTATCAGGATATCTATGACATTGCCGCAGCCTCGAACTTCAAGGGTAAGGCCGTCGGTATCGGGCTGGTGGCGACGGGCATTGCCTACAATAAAGAAGTCTTCGCCAAGAATGGTTGGGCGGCGCCCACATCGTGGTCCGACATCGCGGACCCCAAATATGCCAAGCGCGTCGTCTCCAACCCTATCTCCGGTACGTTCGGCCTAAATACCTTGATCATGTTCTCCCGCATCAACGGTGGCAGTGAGCATGATATGGACCCAGGCTTCAAAGCCGTTCGTGAAAATGTCGCGCCCAATGTATTGGCGTGGACCTCTTCGAATGCCCAATTAGCGCAGATGTTCCAGAGCAACGATATCGATATTGCTGTCTGGGGTAGCAACCGTGCCGTGGCGTTGAAAAAAACAGGTTTTCCTATCGAGTTTGTTTATCCCAAGGAAGGCACACCCGCCATTATTGCTTCGGCCTGTGTAGTTTCCGGGAATAAGCTCGCAGAAAAATCTCAAGCGCTGATTCAATACCTGGCGTCTCCCAGTGTGCAGGCCAAGTTCGCCACCGAGGGTTTCGGCCCCGTCAACCGGCAAGCCAAGCTCGAAGAGGGTTTGGCCGAAGAGGTCCCGTATGGCGAAGAGAAGCTTGCGCAGCTGGTGCCGATAGACTGGGACACCGTTAACCGTAAACGTGCTGAATGGACAAAGCAGTGGAGCCGTACCGTTGAGTGAGCGCTTCTCTCGACGATGATAATAATAGTGAGTATTGGCCATGAGTAATTTGATTATCCGAGGGCTCTCGAAAACCTATTCGGGCGGCTTTACCGCTGTGCGCAACTTGGACCTAGAGGTTAAGAGCGGTGAGTTCATCTCGCTGCTGGGTGGCTCGGGATGCGGAAAAACGACGACACTTCAGATGGTCGCGGGATTTATTTCCCCTACCACGGGTTCTGTCCATCTCGGTGGCAACGACATCACCCGCATGCTGCCTGAAAAACGTGACATGGGCATCGTGTTCCAAAGCTATGCACTGTTCCCGCATATGACCGTTGCCGAAAACGTCGGCTTCGGGTTGCAGATGCGCAAAGTGCCTAAACAAGAGCTGGCGACGCGTGTCGAAGAGGCGCTCGCGATGGTCCGTCTGTCGGGGCTCGGGGCGCGTTATCCACGGGAGTTGTCCGGTGGCCAACGGCAGCGTGTCGCTATCGCACGGGTTTTGACGATCCGTCCGAGTGTCTTGCTGCTCGATGAGCCTATGTCGAACCTCGACGCTAAGCTCAGGGGTGAAATGCATGTTGAGCTCCGGGCGCTCCAGCGCCGGCTCGGCATTACTACTATCTTGGTCACCCATGACCAAGTCGAAGCCATGACAATGAGCGACCGAATCGCTGTGATGGCCGACGGTTGCATCGCAGAGCTGGGTAAGCCTCAAGATGTCTACGACCAGCCCACCTCCGGCTTCGCCATGCGCTTCCTGGGCCAGACCAATATTCTCATGGGCAAGGTGAAGTCCATCTCCCAGGGACAGGCATTGGTCCACCTGGACGGCATCGTCGTGCCCGCGAACCGGCAGCAGCTCAAGGTGGGCGACGACGCCATGCTGTTCATCCGGCCTGAGCGCATCCGCTTCACCCCCCGCGGCGTTGGGAAAGCCGAGGGGCGTATTGCATCACGCTTGTTCCTCGGTGGCCTGTGGTATTACGAAATCGAAAGCGCCCTGGGCGCGTTGAAGATGACAGCACCGAACAATGGCGAGCGCCAACCTCAAGAAGGCGAAACGGTCGGCATCGGTTGGGGCGACGGCGACCTGCAGGTCGTATCCGCGGAGGCCGCCCATGGCTGACACGACCTACCGCGCCAATGGTGCTCAGTGGGTACTCTCGCTGCCCGCGCTCCTGCTGTTTCTAGGGTTGCTCGTCGTACCCATCGCATTGACTGGCATGCTTTCCTTCAATGTGTTCGACGCCATGAGTGGCACTCAAAACAGCTATACCTTGGCCAGTTACCTGGAGGTACTCAGCGACAGTTTCTATTACGAGCTGTTTGCCCGTACCGCTTTGATGTCACTGGGCGTCACCGCCGTCTGCATTGCCATTGGCGTTCCTGAAACGCTGATCCTTTCGCGCATGCGGCCCGCATGGCAAGGTGGCTTTTTCGTCGTGATACTCGGCCCGTTACTCATTTCCGTGGTGGTACGGACGTTGGGATGGTCGCTGTTGTTGGGACGTGAAGGTTTTATCAACTCAGCGCTGATGGCACTCGGTCTGATCGACCAGCCACTACAGCTCATGTTTACCATGACCGGGGTAGTGATTGCCCTGACCCATGTGATGATGCCTTTCATGGTGATCTCGGTATGGAGCACCCTGCAAAAGGTCGATGGCCAGATTGCCCATGCGGCCCGCTCCCTCGGGGCCGGCCCGGTGACCACCTTCAGGCGCGTTGTGCTGCCGCAGCTGATGCCGGGTATTTTGTCCGGCGGGATCATCGTCTTTACCTTGTCTGCCTCGGCCTTCGCCACGCCGGCGATGATCGGCGGTCGCGGCGTCAAGGTCGTCACCACGGCGATCTACGATGAATTTCTCTCCACGATGAACTGGCCATTGGGCGCTTCCATTGCGGTGCTCTTGCTTATTGCCATTGTCTTCGTGGTGATCGGCAGCAATCGATTGATCGAGCGAAAATTCAAGCAGGTGTTCGTATGAGTGATCGCAACCTGGAAAGTAACGGGCCCTTTGCAATACTCTTCCACACACTGTTCGTCAGTTTCATTGTGGCGCCGCTGTTGATCATTGTATTGGTCTCTTTCTCAGACAAGGGCTATATATCGATGCCCTTCGACGGCGCCTCGTGGCGGTGGTACAAAGCCATTTGGGACGCCCCGGAGTTGATCAATGCGTTTTGGCTCTCTGTGTGGCTGGGGCTTGGCGCGGCGACGATTGCATCCATTGTCGCGGTACCCGCCGCGATAGCTATTGCCAAATACCGTTTCGCCGGACGCGAAGCACTTACATCACTGATTCTCTCCCCCTTGATGATTCCTCATGTCGTGCTTGGCGTAGCGTTTCTCAGGTTCTTTTCAGTGGCGGGGATCTCGGGTTCGTTCATCGGGCTGTTATTGGTGCATGCATTGATCGTCACGCCTTACTCACTGCGGCTTACCCTGGCGGCTGTCATCGGGCTTGATCGCGATGCGGAACTGGCGGCACGCTCACTCGGCGCCTCTAAATATGTGTCCTTTTGGAAAGTGTTGTTTCCCTTGATTCTCCCAGGCGTGGCCGGCGGTTGGTTATTGGCCTTCATTCAAAGTTTCGATGAAGTCACCATGACGATATTCGTCTCCACCCCGGGTACTACGACACTTCCGGTTGCCCTGTATGAACGGATCGCATTGATGACCGACCCGGTGACGACTTCGGTTTCCACGGTAATGATTGTGGGAACGATGATCCTCATGTTTTTGCTAGACCGTATTGTCGGCTTGGACAAAGTATTAATCGGTAAAAAATAGGCCCAGGTGCACTTTTCGCTTCCAAAGGCTTTGGGAGCGAGGACCCGCTCGCCCTTTTTTCAAGAGCTGCCGCACAGTTGCGGAGGTGAAGTATGAGCAAAGAACACATGATCGTAGTGGGCGGTGGACTCGTCGGCGCGGCAATTGGCTACGGTGCCGCGCGCAGGGGCCTTAGGGTCACCGTCCTCGACCAAGGGGACGCCGCATTACGCGCCTCTCGGGGAAATTTTGGCCTGGTCTGGTTATCGAGCAAAGGTGGTGGGATGCCCCGCTATGCGCAATGGACACGCGATGCCGTAAGACAGTGGCCGGAACTGCACCGGGAGTTGCTCAGCCTGACGGGTGTCGATACGGGGCTTGAGCAAACGGGCGGCTTCTGGCTTGGGTTCAGCGACAAAGAGGTACAAGCGCGGGCGGACTTGCTTGAGAAAATCAACAAAGCAGTGGGTGATATCCCCTACCAAATGATGGGCCCTGCAGAGCTGAGGCAGCACTTGCCCGGGCTAGGCCCCAAGGTCGTCGGCGGAAGCTTCGGTACACATGATGGCCACGCCAACCCCTTGATGCTGCTCAGGGCGCTGCATGCGGGCCTGAAAATGAAGGGGGCAGATATCATTTCTGGCGTTGACGTTGTTGCGGTCTCGCAGGACCCCGGTACCGGTAAATTCACGGCGCGTTCCCGGGATGGCCAATCCTGGAACAGCGACAGGCTCGTACTCGCCGCCGGTATCGGGATCTCCGAACTGGCACCGCAAGTGGGCTTGCATGCCCCAACCCGTCCGACGCGCGGGCAAGTGCTGATCACCGAGCGGCTCAAGCCGTTTATCCCCTACCCGACGAACAAGGCGCGGCAGACCAAGGAAGGGTCGGTGCAGATCGGCTCGACTTCAGAAGATGTCGGCCTGGATGATCGCACGACACCTGACAAGATCAGCTGGCTCGCCGAACGGGCTGTGGATACGTTTCCCGCCCTTAAGGATGTGAGGCTCGTTCGAGCATGGGGCGCCATTCGGCCTTTAACCCCCGACGGCTACCCGGTGTACCAGAGTTCGACGACGTGCCCAGGGGCCTATGCCGTTATTTGTCATAGCGGCGTGACATTGGCGGCAATCCACGCCTACGTCATCGGGCCCTGGGCCGGGGGCATAACACCCTCACCGCCGAACTTCGAAGGGTTCCACAGCGACAGATTCCTAGACCCCAACGCGAGTTTTACCCATGACCACTAAGCCGCTTTTTTCTGTTTCGAACGCGCCTGCTGGGCGGACGGTAAAAATCACATTCGAGGGGCAAGAATTGCGCGTCGCCGAGGGTATCAGTGTGGCTGCCGCGTTGCTGACCCAAGGCGCCCGTGATTTCCGCTCCAGTATCGTCGGTAATGTTTCCCGCGCTCCGTACTGCATGATGGGTGTTTGCTTTGAATGCCTCGTTGAAATCGACGGCGTACCCGCACGGCAAAGTTGCATGGTCCCGGTGCGCGACGGCATGCACATCAAGCGTCAACTCGGCGCTGTGGCACTGAACCTCGGCGAAATGGGAGGGCGCCATGAATAATGTCCCGGTAGACCTGGTGATCGTCGGTGCCGGCCCAGCTGGAATGGCCGCAGCCTGCCAGGCACGCGCCCAGGGGTTGACGGTGGTCGTGCTGGACGAGCAACCAGCGCTCGGCGGCCAGATCTATCGGCGGATCGAGTCCGCGCCTGAAGCCATACAACACATCCTCGGCGCGGATTACGTCGCAGGCCGAGCCCTTGCTCGTGAATTCAAAGCCAGCGGTGCTATCCACATCACCGGTGCGGTGGTCTGGAACGTGGCCGCCTCGGGGGAAGTCAATTACATCGCCAATGGCCATAATGAAGACATCGTCGGCAAGTATGTCGTACTGGCCAGCGGCGCCATGGAGCGACCGTTCCCCATCAAAGGCTGGACGTTACCTGGGGTAATGGGCGCGGGTGCCGGTCAGATCATGCTCAAGGGGGCGGGCGCACTGCCTACCGAGCCGGTTGTTCTCGCCGGTTGCGGCCCGCTGCTCTACCTCTTGGCTTGGCAATACCTCAGGGCAGGCGTGGCGATCAAGGCGTTGGTGGACACCACACCACAGTCGGCTTATGTCCGGGCGTTGCGCGAAGCGGCTGGTGCACTCAAAGGCTGGCGTGATCTTGCCAAGGGCATGAAGCTGCTCGCGTCGATCAAGCGCCACGGCGTCAAGGTTTACTCGGGTGCTACCGACCTTGAAATCGTGGGAGACCACGCGGCCGAAGGCATTCAATTCAAACATCGCGGGCAGCGCACGACCGTCGCGTCTTCTCTGGTGTTACTGCATCAAGGGGTTGTCCCGAATGCGCAGCTCAGCCTCTCGACGGGCGCCGCGCACTATTGGAGCCCCGAGCAACTGTGCTGGTTGCCGCATACCGATGAGCATGGACGCCTGGGCGACACCGTGATCTACGTCGCCGGTGATAGCCGAGGCATCGTCGGCGCCAAGGCATCTGCTGTACAGGGACGCTTGGCCGCATTGGCCATTGGGGCGCAGCTTGGAAGTTTGCAGCGCTTGGGACATCAATTGGCCGAACTCACCCAGCAGTTGGAGAACGCTACGAGTATTCGAAAGTTCCTGGATGTTCTTTATCGCCCCCAAGAGGAAAATAGAATTCCCGCAGACGATAACGTGCTGGTGTGCCGCTGCGAGGAAGTGACTGCTGGGCAGATTCGCAGCTATGTAGCGTTGGGCTGCCATGGGCCGAATCAAACCAAGGCATTTGGCCGCTGCGGCATGGGGCCATGCCAAGGACGTTTCTGCGGTTTAACCGTCACCGAAATTATCGCGAAAACGCGCAACGTTGATCCTAACGAGGTCGGCCACTACCGCGTTCGCGCCCCTATCAAACCTATTTTACTGGGCGAACTTACACATTAGTTCACCCGTTCTTCATACTAAAATCCAGGAGCCTATATGAGTGATATCGTTCGCATCGAAACTGACCCGCGCCGTAGCCGGGTCGTTATTTATAATGGTGTGATTTATGTCGGCGGGATGACCGCCGATGACCGCACTCAAGATATCGCCGGCCAAACACGCGATACATTGGCGAAAATTGAAGCTTATCTTGAGAAGGCGGGCTCAGACAAAAGCCGGGTGCTGACAGCGCAAATCTGGATCAAAGACCTGGCCCGTGACTTCGACAGCATGAATGAGGTCTGGAACGCCTGGACCGCACCGGGTTGTGCCCCCACGCGCGCCACCGCCCAGTGCGACATGGGCGCGCCGGATGTGCTGGTCGAGATCATCGTGACCGCCGCGGTTGCTGAGTAAGCCGCCTCGCAGTACTACAGCTAAACCGGTCTGTACGGTGTTCACGGCGCACCGCGCAATGTGATGAGGCGTTTCAACTACAGCTTCTGACTGGCGTGAGCGCGCGCACCGGAGCAAGGTGCGCCGCTGCGCCCACGGCTTACCATCAGCCGGGCGGGTATCCGCGGCTATCGCACCCGGCATGCTATCTACGGCCGCTACGCGCCCGATCGCGCAGTCCGGCGTCCCGGTACAAGGCGCGCTCATAGAACACACGCTAACTCATTGATTTAGCTGAACCCTGTGGGGGCGGCGGTTCGGCGCTCCGACTTGCCCGCGAACACCGGCGAAGCCGGTGCCATACACCGCGGCGCCTGCTTCGCGGGCAAGTCGGAGCGCCGAACCGCCACTCCCACAGAGTATTGCGCCGCGCTTGCAGGCTTTGTTCTCTGCGCGACAGCGCAGCCCAGCGGGCTGGGCGAGCTCCTACAGGCTGGCGCCGCGCTTTGCAGGCCTTGTTCTCTGCGCGACAGCGCAGCCCAACGGGCTGAGTGGACTCCCACAGGATTTTCTAGGCCTTCAGAACAGTCTTCTCCCGCTTGTTCCGCATCCGCCCCGCCTCCACATCCGCGAGAATCGCCTTGGCAAGCCCACTCAGGTAATAGGCGGCCCAGATCATGTCGCCATCTTCATCCACAGCCCCCGCGAGGATCAGCTTGTGCACGCACCCCAGCAGGGTCGAGGCCTGTTCCAGGGCATAGTCGCAGGGCACGCCAGGGCTGATGTGGAACAAGTCCATGGGCGGATTCTGGGTGGTGATGAAGCTCGTCACGCCTGCGGTAGTGGCCTTCTCGGCCTCGGGAAGCGTGCTCATGTCATCACCTCCTGGCGCTCACTGGCCTGCAGCTTGGCGAGCGCGTGTTCGATCAGCGCCTTCGCTGTCTCGGCCGAATGCAACACATTCACCAGCATGCCTTGGCCCGGCTCGTTGCCATGGGCGTAGCAGTAGCCGTCGGTGGTCTCGAAGAGACCGCGCAGCAATTCGCAAGCGTAGGCCAGGGCATCGGGGGGCGTCAGGTCGCTGTGGATGGTGAAGCAGGGGGTGGTGATGATCTTGCGGGGGGTAGCGTAATGCGGGGGATCGGGGACGATCTTTTACATGGCGAAACTCCTAGGTCAAACAGAAGCTGTCTCCCCTCTCACAGGATTAGGGTGGCAGCCATACGCGGGGTGAGAGACCGGAGACCTAGGAACCCGGCCAGACCGAAGTCTGCCCGCGCACGGCTGCCATGACAAAGCTGCCATTAGGTCTAAAAACGGGCTCTCACACCCGGTCGCCGAAATGACGACCCCAGGAAATTAGACCTGATGGACCTTCCCTGCAACAGGGAAAGGTCTGCAGCGCGCGTAGGATACTTCCCAAAGTGATGGGATTTAAAATTCTTCAACGAGTCATGCCGATGAACCGCCCATTTTGAGGTGCAAACCAGTCCCAGCAGGTGACGGTTGACGCCGTTCCCTAACGGCTAACACACCGCGACTGGCGTCTTGAGCCGCGGCGTTGGTGGTAACGCGGCGCCCTCCAGCTGAACGAGTGCACTATACCTATTAAGAATCTCCACAAAATCGTTGGATGAACCTGACCCATTCGCCTGCAATTCACGGATGCGTTGAATGAGGCCATTGGAAACATCGTTCGCGAAGGAAGGAGCAAGCGCCATTGCTGAAGCAGGGGCTGCAAGTTCCAGATGTGCATAACTGCCCTCGTTCTCTCTTGCGCTCGGAACAAGTCAAATAATGGGTTGCGGCGACTCGGCCCGGTTGAATAGTGTTAGAAAATCTCCCTTGGCCGGCTGTCGCTATAGAACCCACATAGCCACACAAGACTCGGAGCCTGGAAACGTTGACAGATGATTTGGTGGCGAAGCAGCTAAGAGCTGAGAACGCGAGACTCATCGCCCTCCTGGAGACGCATGGGATTGATTGGCGTGCGCCCATTGAGTCGGCCAACTCGATGGCCATTCAACCTGGGACGTTACCGCCCCTCGACACTGACGGAAAACTTGCCTTGTTCCGCAGCCTGTTCCGAGGCCGGACTGATGTGTATCCGATCCGTTGGCAGAGCAACGCCGGCAAATCAGGATATAGCCCAGCCTGCGCCAACGAGTGGAAGCCCGGCCTCTGTGAAAAGCCTCGGATAAAATGCGGCGATTGCGCAAACCGCCAGTTACTCCCGGTGACTAACGAAGTCATTTACCGTCACTTAGCGGGTGATGTGGTGGTGGGCATCTACCCGTTGCTCGCCGATGACACTTGCTGGTTCTTGGCTGTCGATTTTGATGAAGCCGACTGGCAGGCTGATGCCCAGGCGTTTGCTCAATCCTGCCGCGAACTGGATGTCCCGATGGCGCTGGAAGTCTCGCGCTCTGGTAATGGGGCTCACGGCTGGATTTTCTTTGAGCAAAACATTTCTGCTTATGATGCGCGGCGGCTGGGTGCTGCGCTCATCAGCCATTCATGTGAACGTACCCATCAATTAGCGCTCAGCTCGTACGATCGACTGTTTCCCAACCAGGATTTCATGCCCAAGGGAGGATTCGGAAACCTCATTGCCCTCCCTTTGCAGAAGCGGGCCAGAGCCCTGAATCGCAGCGTGTTCGTCAACGATGCGCTTGAACCCTATCTTGACCAATGGGCTTTCCTGGCATCCGTTCAGCGCATGCATCCGCCCAGCGTTCAATCCGTGATTACACGTGCCGTGGGCAATCGCGATCCGATCGGTGTTATGTACGTGGATACCGAGAACGGTGCACAACCATGGAAAGATTGCGCAGCACCTTCGCGCAAGTTGAACTGCCTGTTGCCAGGTTCAGTCAATATCACGCTCGCTAACATGATCTATTTCGAAAAAGCCGTGTTGCCTCAACCGCTGGCAAACCAGCTCATCCGACTCGCCGCGTTCCAGAATCCGGAATTTTACAAAGCCCAGGCCATGCGGATGTCGGTGTGGAACAAGCCAAGGGTCATCGGCTGCGCGCAAAACTTTCCCAATCACATAGCGCTACCTCGAGGCTGCCTGGATGCCGTTCTGAAGTTGCTGAGCGACAACGATATTACTCCGGTCTTCCAAGATGAACGCCTTGCAGGCATACCTATCGAGGCCAGCTTCCTGGGCACACTGCGGGCGGATCAAGAAGACGCTGTCAGCAAGCTGCTTGAGCACGACACTGGAATTCTTTGTGCGCCGACGGCGTTCGGCAAAACGGTGACTGCCGCCGCGTTGATCGCCAAACGTGGCATCAACACACTGGTGCTCGTGCATCGCACAGAATTATTGAGACAGTGGCAAGAACGGTTGCAGGCTTTTCTGAGTGTTGGGGAAGGGGGTGTGGGATGCCTCGGCGGCGGGAAGTCGAAGCTGACTGGCGTTATCGACATCGCAGTGATGCAGTCATTATCGCGCAAGGGCACGATAAGTGATGAGGTGAAAAAGTACGGTCAGATCATTGTCGATGAGTGTCATCATCTATCAGCCGTTTCGTTCGAGTCGATACTCAAAAGCGCGACCGCGAAATACATTCTCGGGCTCACCGCCACCCCTGTACGCCGTGACGGACAGCAGCCCATCATTTTCATGCAATGCGGGCCGATTCGGCATGCCGCTGCTCGGCCCGCAAGCGCCCCACATGACCTGTCGGTCATGCCTCGATGGCTGTCCAAACCGATAGCGGTCCCTGAGGGAACAGGGATTCAGGACGTCTTTCGACGTTTGGCCGATGACGCCGAGCGAACGGCAGAAATCGTCTCGACAATCGAGAAAGCATACAGGGAGGGCAGGAAAATCCTGGTCCTGACGGAACGGACCGAGCACCTGGATATGCTTGAGGAAGAACTGAAGCAACGAGTCACCAACCTCTTCACGCTTCACGGACGCCTACCCAAAAAACAGCGTCTGTCTTGCTTGCAGATGCTTGAGTCTCTTCCACCCGATGCGCCACGCGCTCTGCTGGCCACCGGAAAATTGGTGGGTGAAGGTTTCGATCACCCACCACTGGACACATTGGTGTTAGCAATGCCTATCTCATGGAAAGGAATTCTGCAGCAATACGCAGGACGGTTGCACAGATCGCATGCCGACAAGACGGATGTACAAGTGATTGACTTCATTGACTCAGGGAATGCTGCACTGCTGAGGATGTGGGACAAGCGCCAGGCGGGTTACAAGGCTATGGGGTATAGAATGGCTGATTCGAATACCACATTGAGGTTGTTGTGATGTATTTATCCCGCGCAACAGCGTCGAGACCTTCACCCGCCTACCGCCTGCATGGTCCACTGGACACATCACGATCGTAGGCGAAAGTGCGGGGCTGCTGCAGGTCATCACGCACACGCCGCCGTCTCTGAGCAAGCCCACTCAGCCCATCTGCTCCTATCCCGCCCAAATCCTCGTAGAAATGTTGCTGAAAATCCGCAGCTATTCCAACACCCTTCACCTCTCAAACACTTAATTCAGCACGCCGAACACAGCAAATGCTTGACACCGCATTTTTGTGATCACATATTTCATCTCACAAAACACATAACAGGACCGATGCACGATGACTGACGCCCCGATTGCGTTCCCGGTGCTACGCCAGGTATCCCGTGAAACCTTGCAGGAGCAGGTCTACCGGCAACTGCGTGAAGCCTTGATGAGCGGCCGCTTCGAGCCTGGGCAGAAGGTGACCATCCGCGGTCTGGCGGATGCCCTGGGTTCCAGTCCAATGCCGGTACGCGAGGCATTGCACCGGCTGAGTGCCGAAAACGCCTTCGAGGTTTCCGGCACGGCGCGCTTGCGGGTGCCGATGATGACGGCGGAGCGCCTGCGGGAGATTCGTGATGCGCGCGTAGCGCTTGAGGGCCTGCTCGCGGAGAAGTGCATCAGCCATCTCCAGCAGACAGACCTGGACGACATCCAGCGTATCTACGCGGACATGCAGGACGCCGCCGACACCACCGATGTTCCTCGCTACCTGTGGACCAACTTCGCATTCCACCGACGCATTTACGCCGTCGCCCGCGCCGACCTGATCGTGGCTGCGGTGGAGAATTTCTGGCTGCACATGGGTCCCTGCTTCGCCTTGGTGGCGCCCGATAAGTCGCACCTCAACCGCTCGATGGAGGCGCACAGCCGAATCGTCGCCGCGCTTGAGGCACGAGACCCCGCCGCCGCGCGCGCCGCGGTTACCGACGACATCATGCAAGCCGCCGACTCACTCGGCCGCTTGCTCGCCAAACGTGACAACAACAAGAAATCAGGAGGCAAACGCGCATGAGCGTTCTCGAAAGACTCGTTCCTTATTCCAATCTACGTGTACTGATCTCAGGCGGCGCGGCCGGTATCGGCGAAGCCCTTGCCTCGGCCTACCTCGAGGCCGGCGCGCAGGTGCACGTGTGTGATGTAAGCGAAGCGGCGATCGCGGCTTTCCGTGACCGCCATCCCCACGCTACCGCCACCCAGGCAGACGTCGCTGATCCCGCACAGGTTGCCAAGGTATTCGCCGTTCAGCGTGAACGCTTCGGTGGCCTGGACGTGCTGGTAAACAACGCAGGGATCGCGGGCCCCACGGCCGGCATCGACCGTATCACCGAAGAGCAATGGCAGCGCACGATCGACATCAACCTCACTGCGCAATACCGCTTCGCTCACCATGCCGTACCCCTTCTTCGCGAATCCTCCCACGCGCACCTGATACAGATCGCCTCGGTCGCCGGCCGACTGGGGTATGCCTGGCGTACGCCTTATGCCGCCACCAAGTGGGCCATCGTCGGGATGATGAAATCCCTGGCCACTGAACTGGGCGAGGACGACATTCGTGTCAACGCGATCCTGCCAGGCATCGTCGAGGGCCCACGCATGGATGGTGTAATTCGCGCGCGCGCCGAGCAGCTGGGTGTGCCAGAACCGGAAATGCGCCAGGAGTACTTAAAGAAGATTTCGCTCAAACGCATGGTCAGCGCCGATGACGTCGCCGCCATGGCGTTGTTCCTCTGCTCGCCCGCGGCGCGCAACGTGACCGGGCAGGCAATCAGTGTGGACGGTAACGTCGAGTACCTCTGAAATCCCGCTCACGCCCTGCTACGCGCGATTTTGCAAGCGCTTCTCATGACGCTCGCTCGCAAGACCCTGAACAGGCTTCAACCTTTTTTCGTTTCCACAACTACAAGTCATAGGAAACCCGCTCATGGCCAAGGCCCAACCTGTCATCATCACCTGCGCCGTCACCGGCGCCATCCATACGCCCTCCATGTCCCCGCACCTGCCGGTGACACCCGAACAGATCGCCGACGCCGCACTGGGCGCCGCCGAAGCCGGCGCAGCAATCGTCCATCTGCATGCACGTGACCCGCATGACGGCCGCCCTGTGCAGGACCCGGAGCTGTTCCGTCAGTTCTTGCCGCGAATCAAGCGTGAGAGCGATGTGGTCATCAATATCACCACAGGCGGCGCACCGACCATGGGCGTCGAAGAGCGGCTCCAACCGGCCCTGCAGCTCAAGCCTGAACTGGCCTCCCTGAACATGGGTTCGATGAATTTTGGCCTGTACGAAATGCTGCACCGTTTCAAGGAGTTCGAACACGACTGGGAACGCCCCTACCTGGAAGAAAGCGACGATCGCATCTTCCGCAACACTTTCCGTGACATCGCTTACATCCTCCAATCGTGCAGCGAAAACCGCACCCGCTTCGAAATCGAGTGCTACGACATCGGGCACCTCTATACGGCGGCGCACTTCCTCGAGCGCGGCCTGTTGAAGAAACCGATCTTCATCCAATCGGTGTTCGGCCTGCGAGGCGGTATTGGCGGCCATCCCGAAGACCTCATGCAGATGCGCCGTACCGCTGACCGACTGTTCGGCGACGCCTATATCTGGTCGATCCTGGGCGCGGGTCGCAATCAAATTCCACTGGCGACCATGGGCCTGGCAATGGGTGGCAATGCGCGTGTCGGCCTGGAGGACTCGCTGTGGGATGGCCCCGGCAAGCTGGCCGCATCGAATGCCGACCAGGTGCGCCGTATTCGAACAGTGGTCGAGGCGCTGGGAGGACGCGTTGCATCACCGGATGAGGCTCGAGAGATCCTAGGGCTGAAGGGACGCAACAACGTCGACTTCTGATTACGCCCGATGTCGTAGAACGGCATTCAGAACCCATCGATTCCCGTACAAGAATAAAGAGAGGGAAACATCATGCGTATCGAGATCGCCGCCGACGTGAACACCACGCTCGGCGAAGGTCCCCTGTGGGACGTGAGCGCATTGTTCGAGCTCCATGACCTGGCTGCGCGCGGCGTGCCAGAGCGACGATACGCCGGCTGACGCGGCGATGTCGGCAACAGCCTGCCAACACTGAAGCTCACCTCAAAAACAATGACAAGAATGAAGCGCCCGATTCTCCGAGCGCCAAACAAGAGAGACCTTCCTATGACCTCACAGGCAAGCGCTCCCCGCAGCCAGAAAGAAATCAATACGCTGCTTTTCCGAAAACTCATGCCGCTGCTGGTTATCGGCTACGTTCTGAGTTTCCTCGATCGCACCAATATTGCTCTGGCCAAGCAACAGCTCGAGATCGACCTGGGTATTTCCGCTGCCGCGTATGGGCTCGGCGCCGGACTGTTCTTCCTGACCTACGCCTTGTTCGAAGTGCCCAGCAACCTGATCATGCACAAGGTCGGCGCTCGCTTCTGGATCGCCCGAATCATGGTCACCTGGGGCCTGATCTCCGCCGCAATGGCTTTCGTCCAGGGCGAAACCTCGTTCTACGTGCTGCGCGTGCTGTTGGGAATCGCCGAGGCTGGCTTCTTCCCGGGCGTGATGCTCTATCTCACCTACTGGTTTGGCCGTGAGGAACGCGCCAAGGCCACCGGCTACTTCCTGCTCGGCGTATGCCTGGCAAACATCATCGGTGGCCCACTTGGCGGCCTGCTGATGCAGCTCGATGGCGTCTGGGGCTGGCACGGCTGGCAGTGGATGTTCGTACTGGAAGGTCTGCCGGCCGCATGCTTTGCCATCGTCGTCTGGAAAAAACTGCCCGACGGCCCAAGCAAGGCGCCCTGGTTGAGGGCCGATGAAGCCCAGGCGCTGGAACAGCGCCTGGCGCGTGAACGCGAGGAAGGGGGCACACACGCCGATCATTCGATCCGCCAATGGCTGCAGCCGCAGATACTGCTGGCGATTTTTGTCTACTTCTGCCACCAGATCACCATTTACACCGTGATCTTCTTTCTGCCCAGCATCATCGGTACCTACGGGGACCTCTCGATATTCACCATTGGACTGCTTACCGCTTTGCCGTGGATTGCGGCCGCGCTCGGTGCCGCGACACTGCCACGCTTTGCAAGTACGCCGACCCGAAGTCGCACCCTGCTGGTAGGTGGCTATGTCGTGATGGCTTCAGGCTTGCTCATTGCGGCCTTCAGCGGACCGGTCATCGCACTGCTGGGTTTCTGCATCGCCGCGTCAATGTTCTTCCTCGTTCAGTCGATCATCTTCATGTACCCCTCCTCCCGCCTCAAAGGCGCGGCGCTGGCGGGCGGCTTGGCGTTCGTGAACTCGTGCGGACTGCTCGGTGGTTTCGTCGGCCCATCTGTGATGGGCTGGATCGAGCAAAGCACAGGGCGCTCTACCAATGGGCTGATCTTCATGGCCGTATTGCTGATCGTGGCAGCCTTCGTTTCCCTCGCACTGCGCCAGGGGCAGGAATCTGGGCTCGCTGACGCCTCGCAAGGCGCGGTTCGTAATACGGCTTGATGCTCTTTGATATCGCCCGTCGGCTATAGCGGACGGGCGATACCTGCCATAGCCGCTAGAAAAATCAAGGCAACATAGGGTTTTCCAGCAGCACTCATACCGTCATCAACCACATTCACCTTGTTTTTCTGCGCTGTAGCGCGTCCCTCGCCACACCGACCTATCGGCATCTTCGAGGGGTTGCTCAGCCGTCATTCCAACAGCCCCACACGCGCTTCTTGCACCCACACCCAGCCGGATGACGAGCTTCAAGTACAGCTTCTGAATGGCGTGAGCGCGCGCACCGCAGCAGGGTGCGTCGCTGCGCCCAGGCACGGTTTGTCAGCACCGGACGGAGATCTGCGGCTAATGCACCCACCATGCCACCCTACGGGCGCTACGCCCGATCTCGGCGCGCGGCCGCTCAGGTCATCACGCAGGCGACATCGCACCGCCGTTGGATCAGCGAGCGACCGGGTGTGCTCGGGCCAGCAGATCGATACCTAGAGTGAATCACCTTCCATCCGGTATCGAAGCGGGGTTACAGCTGGTCCGAGTCTCATTGAACAGAACAACTCCCGAAACACCCCGCGATGAACTGCAGCGAACCTTGCGCCGCCATGGGCGTCCGAATCCTCATTGCTCTATGCGCCGAGGTTCGCTCGTGAAAGATATGATCGCCCGCAAATACCGCCTGGTAGTCAAGACATTTGGCTATATCGGCTGGTCGCTGTTCTGGCTGCTGATCTGGGACGTGCTGGTCACCCTGGAATTCATGCTGTTCTTCAACACCCGCTTCACCCTGCCCCTGATGCCATTGACATTGCTGGGCTCGGCGCTGGTGGTGCTGGTCAGCTTTCGCAACAGCAGTGCCTATAACCGCTGGTGGGAGGCGCGCACGCTCTGGGGCATGCTGGTGAACAGCTCGCGCAGCTATGGGCGACAGGTGCTGTCGCTGATCGACGATGAGGATGACGGCATCAACCCAATCAAGGCCACCTTGCTGCGCCGGCATATCGCCTATGTGAATTGCCTGGCCGCGCACCTGAAGGGCAACGCCTGCCCGGATGAGCTGATGGCCTTCATCCCGCCCCAGGAGTTCGAACGGCGCAACAACTCCAACAACTTCGCCAACGATATCCTCACAGGCTCCGCGGCGCTGCTGGCGCGGGAGTACAAGGCCGGGCGCCTGGACAGCATCCGCCTGGCGCGGCTGGAGTCGACCATGGTCGACCTGTCCAATGCCCAAGGCGGCATGGAGCGCATTGCCAATACACCCCTGCCCTACCCTTACGTGTACTTCCCACGGCTGTTCATCACGCTGTTTTGCCTGATCGTGCCGATCGGGCTGGTGGAGACGCTGGAATGGTTCACGCCACTGGCTTCCACAGTGGTCGGCTTCATGCTGTTGGCCATCGAGCGCATCGGCACCGACCTGCAGAGCCCATTCCGCTTCAGCGAACACCAGATCCAGATGGACACCATCTGCGAGACGATCGAGCGCAATCTGGAGTCGATGCAGCGTGATGCGCAATGCGAGAAGTTGGCGGCGGGCTAAGCATTCGACGCATCACGCCCTGACGTACCGCTGGCGCAGCACATCGCTGAAGGCATCCACCAGCAACACCAGCACCAGCATGGCGATGATCACAGTGCTGGCCTGGGCCTCCTGGAACAGGCTGAGGGTGGTGTAGAGCATCTGCCCCAGGCCACCGGCACCGACGAAACCGAGCACGCTGGCCATGCGAATGTTGTTCTCCCAGCGGTACAGGCTGTAGGCGAGCAACTGCGGCCAGAGGTTGGGCAAGGTGCCGAAGCAGAAGGCACTGACCTGGCTGCCGCCCTGCAAGCGGATGGCGGCGGCGGGCTCGGTTGGGGCGTTTTCCAGGGCTTCGGCAAATAGCCGACCCAGAACGCCGGCGGTGTGCAGGGCCAGGGCCAGGGTGCCGGCGTTCGGACCCAGGCCGGCCGCCAGCACGGTCAGCGCCGCCCAAACCAGCTCGGGAATCGCCCGCAGGGCATTGAGCAGCAACCGCGCCGCGCCTTGCAGCGGCCAGCCGAAGCGCCCAGCCGCAGGCAAGGCCAGGCCTAGGCCCAGGACCATCGCCAGCAAGGTGCCCAGCCCGGACATGGCCAGCGTTTCCAGCGCCCCATGGCCTACCGCGCGCAGGTGCTCCGCGCTGAGGTCGGGGCTCAGGAAGCGTGTGGCGTAGCCGGCCATCTGCTGCAGCCCGCCATTGCCGACCAGCGCTTGCAAGTCCAGCTCCAGATAGGCAAAGGCGCCTGCGACGGCGCCGAGGATGGCGACGATCACCAGCAGGTTGATCACCCGGGTCATGCTAATCTCCCGCGCAGCACCCGGCTGAACTGGTCAGCCAGGAACACCAGGACCAGGAAGGCCAGGAGCATGCTCGCCACCTCGGCGCCGGCGAACATGCGCATGGACAGGTCGATCTGCTGGCCGAGGCCGCCGGCGCCGACAAAGCCCATCACCACCGAGGCACGCACCGCGCACTCCCAGCGGTAGACGGTATAAGACACCAGCTCCGACCCAGCCGCCGGCAGGATGCCGTAGAGAAAGGCGCTGAGCCGACTGCTGCCACCCTGCAACAAGGCATGGGTGGGGCGCTGGTCGACCGATTCGAAGATTTCCGCGTAGACCTTGCCGAGCATGCCGCTGTAGGTGATGGCGATGGCCAGCACCCCAGCGGTCGGCCCCAGGCCTACGGCGCGGACGAACAGCAGCGCCCAGACGATCTCCGGCACGCTGCGCAGGAACACCAGCAGACTACGCACCGGCAGGCGCAGCGTGCGTGACCAGAACCCCACGCGCCCGCCCCGCGACGCCGCGCCAAGGGATAATGCGCGGCTGGCCAGCAAGCTGGTCGGCACCGCCAGCAGCAATGCCAGCGCCATGCCGGCCGTGGCCACGGCGAGGGTTTGCAGGGTGGCTTCAAGCAGCAAGGCCATGAACTCGGCATCGTGGGCTGGCGGCCAGAAACCGCTGACGAAACTGCCCATCTGCTGTCGATTGTCGGCCTGCAGTAGCACGCCGGGGTTCAGCTCGCTCAGTTGCATGCCTGGCCACAACAGGGCCAGCGCCAGCAAGGTCAGCAGTACGCGCGGCAGGGCCGCAGGATCGCGGGCATCGCGGCTCAGCATCGAGGGATCTGCACGGTCAGGGTCGGGCCTGGCTCGGGTGGCGGCGGGGTCAGTTGTTCGTTGGCATAGAGGGCATCGAGCAGGCGGTCGCTCACCTCACGGGCCGGGCAGTCGAAGGCCACCTGGCCATCGCGAATGCCAACCACCCGTGGAAAATGCGCCAGCGCCAGGTCCACGGCATGCAGGCTGGCCACCAGGGTCACGCCGTGGTCTTGGGCATGGCGGTTGAGCAACGCCAGGCTATGGCCGGCGAGCACCGGGTCCATCGCCGACACCGGCTCGTCGGCCAGCAGCACTTGCGGGCGCTGGTACAACGCGCGGGCGATGCCCACGCGCTGCAACTGGCCACCGGACAGCTGGCCGCACTGCACGAACAGCTTGTCGGCCAACCCCAGGTCGGCCAGGACCTGGCGAGCGCCCGGCACATCCAGGGGATACAGCAGGTTGAGCAAACCACGCAGGGTGCCCCACTGCCCGAGGCGGCCAGCCAGCACGGCGGTGACCACCCGCTGACGCAGCGGCAGTGGCGGCGCCTGATGCACCAGCCCGACCCGCGCGCGCAGGCGCTGGCGGGCACCGGCCGAAAGCCGCCAGGGCTGCTCGCCGAGCAGCTCCAGGCTGCCTTCGCTGAGGCGACTGGCCGTGGCCATCAGGTGCAGCAGGCTCGACTTGCCGGCGCCTGACGGGCCGATGATCGCCACCCGCTCGCCGGCATCGATGGTCAGGTCCACGCCCCTCAGGGCCTGGACCTGGCCATGCCGCAAGCTGGCGCCGTGCAGGCGGATGCTCACTTGAGCAAGCCGGCGGCCCGCGCAGCCTCTTCGGTGCCCTGGTAGTTGTCAGGGCTGGTCTCGATGAAGCGGCTGGCCGCCTGCAGGTCGAGGATCGCCTTGTGCTCGGGATTGGCGGGGTCGAGATCGAGGAAGGCCTTCTTGATCTTCTCTTTCAGGGCCGGATCAAGGCTGCCGCGCACGGTCCAGTTGTAGTCATAGTAGGTCGGCGTGGTGGCGAACACGTTGACCTTCTGGGTATCGACCTTGCCCGAGGCGACCAGCTTGTCCCAGACGCTGGCATTGAGCACCCCGGCGTCGACCTTGCCGGCCTGCACCCAGGCCGCGGTGGCATCGTGGGCACCGGAGTAGGAAATGCGCTTGAAGTAGGCTTCCGGCTTGATGTCGTCGTTCTTGAGCATGAAGTAACGCGGCATCAGGCTGCCGGAGGTAGACGAGATCGAGCCGAAGGCGAAGGTCTTGCCCTTGAGATCGGCCAGGCTCTTCACGTCCGGGTTGGCGGTGATGAACTTGCTGGTGAACTGGGCATCCTGCTCACGCTGCACCAGCGGCGTGGCGGTCGGGTCCTTCAGGTGCACCTGAACGAAGGTGAAGCCGCCTAGCCAAGCCATGTCGAGGCGGTTGCTGGCCAGCGACTCGACGACCGCCGGGTAATCGGCCACGGGCACGAACTGCACCTTCATTCCCAGTTGTTGCTCGAGGTAGGCCCCCAGCGGCTTGAATTTGCGCAGCAGTTCGGTCGGCGCTTCGTCGGGAATGGCGCTGACGCGCAAGGTGTCGGCGGCCTGGGCGATGACCGCGGAGCAGGACAGCACCAGGCCAGCGACCAGCGCCAGGGGACGTTTGAGCATGGGGGATTCTCCGGTTCAATAGCGGGGAAGGAGCCGACGGTTGCCGACAGGATGGAATTATAAGAGCCGACGGCGTAAAGGCCAGCTTTGCTACAATCGCGCATCACGATTATCCGAGGTGCGTATGAGCGAACCGATCCGTCTGACCCAGTACAGCCATGGCGCCGGTTGTGGCTGCAAGATCTCGCCGAAGGTGCTGGATGTGATTCTCGCCGAGAGCGGCACCCAGGCCCTGGACCCGAACCTGTGGGTCGGCAACGCCTCGCGCGACGATGCCGCAGTGTATGCCCTGGACGACGAGCGCGGCGTGGTCTCGACCACCGACTTCTTCATGCCCATCGTCGATGACCCCTACGATTTCGGTCGCATCGCCGCCACCAATGCCATCAGTGACATCTATGCCATGGGCGGCGACCCGCTGATGGCCATTGCCATCCTCGGTTGGCCAGTCAATGTGCTGGCGCCGGAAGTTGCCCGCGAAGTGATCCGCGGCGGCCGCGCCGTGTGCGCCGAGGCCGGCATCCCCCTGGCCGGTGGGCATTCGATCGACGCCCCCGAGCCGATCTTCGGCCTGGCCGTGACCGGTGTGGTCAGCAAGCGCCACCTCAAGCGCAACGACACCGCGACCCAGGGCTGCCGCCTGTACCTGACCAAGCCGCTGGGCATCGGCATCCTCACCACCGCCGAGAAGAAGGCCAAGCTGCGCGAGCAAGACCAGGGCCTGGCGCGCGACTGGATGTGCACCCTCAACACCCCTGGCAGCCGCTTTGGCAAGCTCGACGGGGTCAAGGCCATGACCGACGTGACCGGTTTCGGCCTGCTCGGCCATCTGGTCGAGCTCGCCGAAGGCAGTGGCCTCACCGCTCACTTGCAATACGCCGCCGTGCCGCGCCTGCCCAGCGTCGATCATTACCTGGCCGAGGGCTGCGTGCCCGGCGGTACCCTGCGTAACTTCGAGAGCTACGGGCACAAGATCGGCGAGCTGAGCGAGGAGCAGAAACACCTGCTGTGCGACCCGCAGACCAGCGGTGGCCTGCTGGTGGCCGTCACGCCTGAAGGCGAGGCCGAGTTTCTTGCCGTGGCCGCCGAACTGGGCCTGACCCTTGCGCCGATCGGCGCGCTGGTCGAGCGACAGCGCCACGCGGTCGAGGTGCTGTAATGCGCGACGACTGCACCGACTACCGCCAGCTGTTCCTCGACGACGTGCCGCTGATGGACATGCGCGCACCGATCGAGTTCTCCAAGGGTGCCTTTCCCGGTGCCATCAACCTGCCGCTGATGGATGACCAGGAGCGGCAGAAGGTCGGCACCTGCTACAAGCAGCAGGGCCAGGCCGCCGCCATCGCCTTGGGCCACCAACTGGTCAGTGGCAACGGTAAGCAGGCGCGACTGGACGCCTGGGCCGCCTTCGCCAGGACCAACCCCCAAGGCTACCTGTATTGCTTCCGGGGTGGCCTGCGCTCGCAGATCGTCCAGCAATGGCTCAAGGAACTGGCTGGCATCCAGTACCCCAGGGTGGTCGGGGGCTACAAGGCCATGCGCAATTTCCTCCTCGACACCACCGAGCACGCGGTGGCCGAGTGCGAATTCGTGCTGATCGGCGGCCTCACCGGCACCGGCAAGACCGATGTACTGCAAGAGCTGGACAACGTCCTTGACCTGGAAGGCCACGCCAATCACCGCGGCTCGAGCTTCGGCAAGCGCGCCACCGGCCAGCCGGCGCAGATCGATTTCGAGAACCGCCTGGCCATCGATATCCTCAAGAAGCGCGCCCGCGGCATCGAGCAGTTCGTGCTCGAGGACGAGGGCCGCATTGTCGGCAGCTGTTCATTGCCGCTGGAACTCTACCAAGGCATGCAGCACTACCCGATGGTGTGGCTGGAGGACAGTTTCGACAACCGTGTCGAGCGCATCCTGCGCGACTACGTGACCAACCTCTGCGCCGAATTCGTCGGGCTGCACGGGGAAGATGCAGGCTTCACGCTGTTCGCCGACCGCCTGCGCCAGAGCCTGCTGAACATCCGTAAGCGCCTGGGTGGCGAGCGCTACCAGCGTCTGGCCGACCTGTTGCAGTTGGCCCTGGACGAACAGCTGCGCAGCGGCGCGGTCGACCTGCACCGCGCTTGGATCGAAGGGCTGCTCAACGAGTATTACGACCCGATGTATGCCTACCAGCGCGACGCCAAGGCCGATCGCATCGAGTTCGCCGGTGATCGGGTCGAAGTGCGCGAGTACCTGCGTGCCCGCGCTGCCCGGGAGCCGCGGCCGATCACTGCTCGGGGTTGAGGACCCGCTCCAGTTCGGCGGCGCGGTCGCGGCTCATGTCGAGCATGCACAGTGCGCCCTGGAGGCGGTCGATACTGCCGCCGCTCAGGCTGCCGTGGAAAGCGCAGTTGCCGTCGCGGTACTTGATCCAGTTGCGCTGCACGTCCCGCAGGCGCTTCTGCGGTTCGGCGTCCAGCTTGGCCATCAATTGCTTGTAGACCCTGTTCAGGCGGCTATCCTGCACCTGGGTCTCGACCTGGATGCAGGTCTCCATGGCCAGGGTGGTGGAGGCCTTGTCCATGCACGGCGTGTAGGCCGGCGAGTAATCCGCGGCCTGGACTGCGGTTGCGCCGAGGGCCAGCGTGGCGATGCCTGCCAAGAGGTAACGCGTGTCCATGTGAACTCCTTTGCGTCGGGTAGTGCTGAGCCTAGCATCGGCCCATCCAGTCTTCGACCCGGTGTCGAAAAATCGGATTGTTCCTGCACCGCCACTCGCCGCCAGTACCGCGGCAGGGTTCGAATGTCCATGCTTGAAATGGATATACAACACTGTGCCACATGCCTTTTCCCAGGAGTTCGTCGATGCCAGCCCCGGTCCACCTTGCAGCCCTGCTACCTCTGTTCATCGCCCTGTTGGCCGGCGCTGCCGTGCCGTTCCAGGCCGGCAGCAACGCCGCCCTCGGACGCTTGCTGGGCCACCCGTTGTGGGCGGCGGGGGTGTCGCTGCTGGTCAGCCTGCTGATGCTGGTGCCTGCCCTGCTGATCATGCGGGCGCCGTTGCCGCAGCTGCAGAGCGTGGCCCAGGCGCCCTGGTGGGCCTGGACGGGTGGGGTGGCCGGGGTCCTCTACATCACCGCCGCGCTGGTGCTGACACCACGCCTGGGCGCGGCCGGTTTCATCGTTTGCGTCATCGCCGGACAAGTGCTGTCGTCGCTGATCATCGATCACTGGGGGCTGATGGGCCTGCCGCAACGCCCGGTAAACGGGCTGCGACTGGTCGGGGTGGGGATGATGGTGGCGGGCATGCTGGTGGTGCAGTGGGGGACATCGCGCTAGGGGCGCTCTAGATCACGTTCTTGTCCTGGGGGCGCGCCTGATACTCCGGCGGCATCAACGCCTTGCCCGGCTCGAAATGCAGCGAGGGCATCTGCGTAGCGGCATACAGAACGCCTCCAAGGATCACCAGCAGCAGCCCGTCGAGCAGCCGCCAGCGGGGCATGTCACTGGCGCTGCGGGCCTGCCAGCACCACCCTGCCTGGCCGACGCAGAACAGCAGGATCGACAGCAGCCACAGGTAGAACCCCAGGCCCAGGCGGGTGACGTCCAGGAAGCGATAGCTCTGGCTGTCCGGTAGCCGCTCGATGCCCAGGCTGCTGCCAGCCAGGTACAGCGCGCCCAAGCCCAACACCAGCGCGAAGCGACGCAAGCGCCGGCGACTGAGCATGGCCAGCGCCAGCAGCGGATTGGCAAACCACTGGAACAGCCCGAAAGGCATGCCCCAAGGGCCGTACAGCAGTGCCTGCAGGGCCGGCATGTGCGCGCCCCCGCTCAGGTGCGCAGCGTCCAGGCACAGGCTGAGAATGAACAGCAGCAGGCTGCAGGTCAGGTAGTAGGCGGGCAAACGTCGCTCCTTGGCCACAAGGACAAAGGCGCGACCATACCCCAGACCCGCCGCCAGCACCACGCCGCCTGGTCAGGCGACTTGCGCGCCCTCCTGCGGCCAGACCGGCTCGTTGGCCTCAAGGGGCGGCATGCCATAGGCCGCGCGGGCTGCATCGCAGCTCGGGTTGTGCACCCCGTCGACCCAGGACGCCTCGAACTCGCGGCAGGGGCTTGAGCGCTGGGCGTAGAGGCTACAGCTGACCTGCGTGCCGACCTCTCCTACCAGGCCCACGCAACGGCAGGGCTTGCGGTCGGTACCGATCATCGCCACCCGTGACGGGGTGACCTGCACCACAAGATCGTCGGGCACCACACCGCCGGCCGAGACGCATTCGCCCCAGAAGAAGGACACACGGAAATACCCGCAGCAGGCGCCGCAGTTCAAACAAGGATTATGTTCGGACATGATGAGAACGGAGAGAGGGGAAGGGATTATCGTATTGGAGGGCCGTGCCCAGGGCGCTAGTTGTAATGGATGCGGCGCTAAGCTGCAAGCTTCAAGCAGAACGGCGCCGCGCCCGCTTGTAGCTTGTAGCTTGTAGCTTGTAGCTTGTAGCTTATTTCTGGCTCAGCCCATCGGCCCGGAACATCTGCCGTATGCCACGAATCGCCTGGCGGATGCGGTCCTGGTTTTCGATCAGGGCGAAGCGCACATGGTCATCGCCGTAGTCGCCAAAGCCGATACCCGGCGACACGCACACCTTGGCCTCGGCCAGCAGCTTCTTGGCGAACTCCAGCGAGCCCAGGTGGGCGTAGGCTTCGGGGATCTTCGCCCAGACATACATCGAGGCCTTGGGGTTCTCGACCATCCAGCCCATTTCGTGCAGCCCCTTGACCAGCAGGTTGCGCCGCTGGCGGTACTGCTCGGCGATGTCGCGCACGCACTGCTGGTCGCCTTCCAGGGCAGCGATGGCCGCAACCTGCAGCGGGGTGAAGGTGCCGTAGTCGTGATAGCTCTTGATCCGTCCCAGGGCATTGACCAGTTCAGGGTTGCCGACCATGAAGCCGATCCGCCAGCCAGCCATGTTGTAGCTCTTGGACAAGGTGAAGAATTCCACCGCGATGTCCTTGGCGCCAGGCACCTGCATGATCGAGGGAGCCGTCCAGCCGTCGTAGACGATGTCGGCATAGGCCAGGTCGTGCACCACCAGCACGTCGTACTGCTTGGCCAGGGCCACCACGCGCTCGAAGAAATCGAGCTCCACGCACTGCGCCGTAGGGTTGGACGGGAAGCCCAGGATCATCATCTTCGGTTTGGGGATCGACTCGCGGATCGCCCGCTCCAGCTCGTTGAAGAAGTCCACGCCCGGCACCAACGGCACCGAGCGCACCTGGGCCCCGGCGATCACGGCGCCGTAGATGTGGATCGGGTAGCTGGGGTTGGGCACCAGCACCGTGTCACCCTGGTCGAGGGTGGCGAGCATCAGGTGCGCCAGGCCCTCCTTGGAGCCGATGGTGACAATGGCTTCGCTTTCCGGGTCGATCTCGACCTGGTAGCGATCCTGATACCAGCGCGAGATGGCCCGACGCAGACGCGGGATACCGCGCGAAGTCGAGTAGCCATGGGTGTCTTCACGCTGGGCGACCTGAACGAGCTTCTCGACGATATGCGCCGGCGTGGCCCCATCGGGGTTGCCCATGCTCAGGTCGATGATGTCCTCACCGCGACGGCGGGCGGCCATCTTGAGTTCGGCGGTGATATTGAAGACGTAGGGGGGTAGACGATCGATGCGCGCAAAGCGGCGCGGCGAACCTGGGTTAGCCATGATTTCCTCGAGGACGTAAGCGCCCGGAACCGTCCGAGCGACGTTGGCCACTGCGGTGGCCGGGACCGAAGATAAAACGCCATGGGTCGCTGTGTAAAGGGCGCAATGCTTTGTCCGAGCGGCTGCCCTGCCCTGCGCGCCAACGTGCGCCAGCGCTCAGCACAGGGGCCTGTAGCTGTCGGCGTGCCACTGGTCGACGGCCAGCCCCTCGCTAGGGTCCAGGCCGCCGCCCCGGACCTCGCTGAACGCCTTGCCCTGGTTGCCCTCATGGACGAAGCGCTCCTCGCCCTGTGATTCGGTCAGCAGGGTATAGGAGACGCTGCGCATGGCCCGGTATCGCTCATCGTCTTCGGCCATGCAGGTATGACACGCCATGAGTTGCTGGTCGCTCAGTTGCAGGCGCTTGGCCAGCGTCACGCCCCAGCGGGTCAGGCAGACCTCCGCGAAATGGCGCACGACCTGGCCGGGTTCGGCGAACACCTTGCCGCCACCGGTGCCATCCTCCGAGGCGTTGCCCACAAGCGTCGCATGCCGGCCCGGCAAGGGAAAGACATGGATCCGGGTGCTAGGGTCGGTGCCCGGTATCACGCAGGCAAAGCCCTTGGAGCGCTCGTCACGCGAGAAGAACCCTACGTATTCGCGCACATTGCCTGCCAACTGCGTGCGATGGGCCTGCAGGTTGCCCACCCCCGGCACGGGGTCGATGGCGAAGATCCGGACCGGCACGTCCTTGAGCTCGGGATCCTGTGCCATGGCATTGGCCAGCATGTGGCAACTGATGCCGCCCCGGCTCCAACCCACCAGGTTGACCTGGGTCGGGATCAGCGGCTTGCGGAACTGCGTGATGATCTGCTCCTGCAACGCCTGCGGGGTGACCTTGCGATCGCCGTAGTCGTAGGTGCGCCAGAACCAGGACCCCGTTGCCGTGGGTTCCGGTACCGGCACCCCGGCCTGCTTGAGCCGCTCGTACTGCTCATCGCTGAGCTTGGTACGCTCCCAGTTGCTGCTGCCCTTGACGACCTGCAAGGCGTGCAGGACGTTCTCTTCCCAACCATTGCCGAACAGCTGTCCGGTGATGTTGAAGTAGCCGCCGCCTTCGACGAACAACTCATCCTGCTGCAGGTTGCCGCTGCCTGGTCCGTCGATGGCAATCCAATCGGCGAACTCTCTGCCCTGGGTATTGGACGCCAGCGTGGCGACCAGCTCGCCATTCCAGAAATCGGGGTTGCTGTCATCGAAACGATCCGAACCGGTACCGCAGAAATACACGGTAAACACACTCATGCTGCTTTCTCGCGTTGTTGAACACGAGCGCCAGCCTAGGATGCCCATGGGCGCGTCGGCAGGCGGAACAGCTGCCGGAGCGTGAAGGTTTTCAGCGCAAAAAAAAACGCCCCGGCCAAGGGCCAGGGCGCTTTTCACAACAGAGGAAATCAGCGTGCGTAGGTCATGAGCACATCAGCAGCTGTCTGACTGTCCACCGACATCATCACGCTCAGGGCGGTGACGGTGAGGATGGAGAAACCGAACACCTTGCGTGCCCACTTGCTGTCGTCCTCAGCCTTGTAGCCGCCCCAGGCCATGTACAACCAGTACATGCCCATGGCAGCAGCGACGGCCAAGTAGCCCAGGCCGGCATAGCCGCCGAGGGTGAGCATCAGGGTCGCCAGCACGAACGCCAGGATGTAGAGCACGATCTGTTTCTTCGCCGCGAGAATACCGCGTGCCACCGGCAGGACCGGAATCTTGGCAGCGCTGTAGTCGTTGAAGCGGAAGATGGCGATCGCGTAGCTGTGCGGCATCTGCCACAGGCTGAACATCACCAGCAGGGTCACTGCAGCCAGGTCGAAGCTGTTGCTCACGGCGCAATAGCCGATCACCGGAGGCATGGCACCGGACAGGCTGCCGACCAGGGTGCCGTGCACCGATTTGCGCTTGAGCCACAGGCTGTAGAAGCCGACGTAGATGATGAAGCCGATCAGGCCGAACAACGCCGCCAAGGCATTGGCCTGCGTGTACAGCAGGCCGAGGCCGGCCACCCCGAGCAGGGTGGCGTAGGCCAGCGCAACGCTCAGCGGCATCCCGCCCTGAACCATGACGCGGGTCTTGGTACGTTCCATCTTCTGGTCGATGTCACGGTCGATGCAGTTGTTGAACGCACAACCGGAGCCAACCACCAGCGAGGTACCGATCACCACCGACAGGAGCAGGGCGAAGTCCACATGACCTTGCGCGGCAAGGAAGAAACCGCCTGCCACGGAAAGCACGTTACCGAAAATGATCCCCGGTTTGGTGATTTGGATAAAGTGCTTCACGGACATGCAGTCTTACCTCACTTGGCCATCATCGAGGTGTGGATGCTGAACATGATCCACAGCGTCAGGCCGACCAACAATGCAATGACCATCACGGTGAACAGGAAGGTCGACACGTTCGAACGCTGCTCTTTAGAGCGGTCCATGTGCAGGAAGTACACCAGGTGAACCACGACCTGGATGACGGCAAGCGCCACCACGATCATGACGGTCAGGTCCTTCGGCAGGCTTGGGTACATCACCAGGCCGAACGGAATTGCCGTCAGGATGATCGACAGGACGAAACCGATCATGTAGGACTTCACGCTACCGTGGTTACCCTCGGCGTGATGGATATCGTGGGCATTGGCCATTACAGAACCCCCAACAGGTAAACGACGGTGAATACGCAGATCCAGACCACGTCCAGGAAGTGCCAGAACAGGCTCAGGCAGCTCATGCGCGTCTTGGAGGTCGCGGTGATGCCGTGCTTGTTGATCTGGTACATCAGGATCGCCATCCAGATCAGACCGGCGGTCACGTGCAGACCGTGGGTGCCGACCAGGGCGAAGAAGCCCGACAGGAAGCCACTGCGCTGCGGGCCAAAGCCTGCTTCTACCAGGTGATGGAACTCATAGACTTCCATCGCGATGAAGCCGGCACCGAACAGGAAGGTGACTGCCAGCCAGCCGAGTACACCGGCCTTGTTGCCCTTGAACATCTGCAGCATGGCGAAACCGAAGGTGATGCTGGAGAACAGCAGCAGGCCGGTTTCGACGGCCACGAAGGGCAGTTCGAAGATGTCATGACCCGACGGGCCGCCGGCAAAGCTGCCGGACAGCACCGCGTAGGTGGCGAAGAGCGACGCAAACAGGATGCAGTCGGTCATCAGGTACAGCCAGAAGCCCAGTACGGTCATCTGGCCCGAGTCGTGGTGGTGATCATCGTGCCCATGGTCGTGACCATGAGCACCAGCGTTGATTACTTGACTGGACATTGATTAAACCCGCTCAAACGATTCGACACGTGGGCCACCGGTAGTGACGCCAGCCAGGCGCAGGGCCTTCTGGTTTTCACCTTCGATGCGCGCCACTTCCTCGGCCGGAACCATGTAGCCCTGGTCGTCACGTGCAGCGTGGCGAACGAAGACAGCGATGGTTGCTACCAGGCTCGCGCCCACCAGCCACCAGATGTGCCAGATGAAGGCGAAACCGAATACCGCCAGCAGCAGGCCCATGAACACACCGGTCGAGGTGTTGTTCGGCATGTGGATCGGTTCGTACTTGGCCGGAACCTTGTACGCAACGCCCGCTTCCTTGGCTTCGTGCCAGGCATCCAGGCCAACCTTCTCTGGCATGGCAGCGAAGTTGTAGAACGGAGGTGGCGACGAAGTCGACCATTCCAGGGTACGGCCGCCCCATGGGTCGCCGGTCACGTCGCGGTTCTCGTTGCGATCACGCACCGACACGTACAGCTGGATCAGCTGGCATGCGATACCGAAGGCAATCAGCACGGCACCACAGACGGCTACGTACAGGTAGGGTTCCCACAGCGGGTTGTCGGTATGGTTCAGGCGACGGGTCATGCCCATGAAGCCCAGCGCGTACAGCGGCATGAAGGCCACGTAGAAGCCGGAGATCCAGAACCAGAAGGCTGCCTTGCCCCAACGCTCGTTCAGGGTGAAGCCGAACGCTTTCGGGAACCAGAACGCGAAACCTGCGATGTAGCCGAATACCGCGCCGCCGATGATCACGTTGTGGAAGTGGGCGATCACGAACAGGCTGTTGTGCAGTACGAAGTCAGCACCTGGAACGGCCAGCAGTACGCCGGTCATGCCACCGATGGAGAAGGTGACCATGAAGCCCAGGGTCCAGAGTACTGGCGCAGTGAAGCGCAGGCGTCCCTGGTAGATGGTGAACAGCCAGTTGAACAGCTTCACACCCGTCGGGATCGAGATCAGCATCGTCGCCAACCCGAAGAAGGTGTTGACGCTGGCGCCAGAACCCATGGTGAAGAAGTGGTGCAGCCAGACCGCGAAGCCCAGGACAGCGATCGCACCCGATGCGTAGATCATCGCGTGGTGGCCGAACAGACGCTTGCTGCTGAAGGTCGAAGTGACTTCCGAGAACACGCCGAACGCCGGCAGGATCAGGATGTACACCTCAGGGTGACCCCAGGCCCAGAACAGGTTGACGTACATCATCGGGTTCCCACCAAGCTCGTTGGTGAAAATGTGGAAGTCCAGATAACGGTCAACGGTCAGCAGGGCAAGGGCGGCAGTCAGGATCGGGAACGAAGCCACGATCAGCACGTTGGCCCAGGTGCAGGTCCAGGTGAAGATCGGCATGTCCATCAGCTTCATGCCAGGCGCGCGCATCTTGGCCACGGTCACCAGGAAGTTGACGCCTGTCAACGTGGTCCCTAGTCCCGATAGCTGTAGCGCCCAGATGTAGTAGTCGACACCGACCCCGGGACTGTACTGAAGCCCGGAAAGCGGCGGATAGGCAACCCAGCCGGTCTTGGCGAATTCGCCGACGCCCAGGGACAGGTTGACCAGGATCACGCCAGCGACCAGCAGCCAGAAGCTCAGGGAGTTCAGGAACGGGAAGGCAACGTCACGTGCACCGATCTGCAGAGGCAGGGCCAGGTTCATCAAGCCGGTGAAGAACGGCATCGCCATGAAGATGATCATGATCACACCGTGGGCGGTGAAGATCTGGTCATAGTGTTCAGGCGGCAGGTAGCCTTCGGAGCCGCCAGTGGCAAGCGCCTGCTGGCTGCGCATCATGATGGCGTCGGCAAAGCCGCGCAGCAGCATGATCATCGCGACGATGATGTACATCACGCCGATTTTCTTGTGGTCGACCGAGGTCAGCCACTCGCTCCACAGGTAGTTCCACTTTTTGAAGTAGGTGATACCACCAGCTACAGCGATACCGCCGAGCGCAATTATGGCAAGTGTCACCATAACTATCGGCTCGTGGAAGGGTATCGCCTCCAGACTTAGTTTACCGAACATCTCTTACTCCTCTGCCCCGGCAGCTGGTTGCTTACTCAAGTCCACACCTTCGGTGGTGGCCAGATCCTTGCTGCCTGCTTCTTCGTGGACGACCGGCTTGCCACGGTTCATGCCTTCGTACTTGTCGACGATGGACTGGAACGTATCGGCCGATGCCGCGCTGTACAGCGTCACTGGGTTGTTTTCGCTTGGTTTGATCAAGGCTTCGTATTCGGCCTTGTTCAGCGTCTTCGGCGACTGCTTGACTTCGTTTACCCACGCCTCGAAATCGGCCTGGGAGGTCGCAGTAGCCTTGAACTTCATGCCGGTAAAGCCGGCGCCGCTGTAGTTGGCGGAGATACCGTCAAACTCGCCATTCTCGTTGGCGATCAGGTGCAGCTTGGTGGTCATGCCCGCCATCGCGTAGATCTGGCCGCCCAGGCCCGGGATGAAGAAGGAGTTCATCACGGCGTCGGAGGTCACGCGGAAGTTGACCGGGGTGTTGGCCGGGAAGACGATCTTGTTGACCGTGGCAATGCCCTGCTCCGGGTAGATGAACAGCCATTTCCAGTCCAGCGCCACCACGTCGATCAGCACCGGCTTCACATCGGAATCCAGTGGACGATACGGATCAAGCGAATGGGTAGTCTTGTAGGTGACATAGCCCAGGGCGATGATGATCAGGATCGGGATGGTCCAGACGGCCGCCTCGATCTTGGTCGAATGCGACCAGTCAGGCGTGTAGGTGGCCGCCTTGTTCGAGGCACGGTACTTCCAGGCGAACGCCAAGGTCATGATGATGACCGGGACGACCACCAGCAGCATCAGGCCGGTAGCGATCAGGATAAGGTTCTTTTGCTCAATGCCGACCTGGCCCTTCGGGTCGAGCAGGGTCCAGTTGCACCCACTGAGTAAAAGCATGCCTAAAAAGGGCAGAATGCCAAACAGTCTGGGGTAACGCTTTTTACTCATCTCACGACCTCTAGATCAGCTTGCTTCAATGCAATTTAGTGTTTTGGTAGCCAACACTTCGTCCTGCCAAGCGTCAGCATTTGGGGCGAATCCGTCCATGCCTGGCGTCCGACTGCGGGGGCTAGGCATCAAGCGGGTTTACAGTGCTTTTCTTGATTTCGTAGGCAAAGGCCTGTTCAGACCAAGTCCGTTTGGTGCGAGAAATCGCGGAGGGAGATCCGCCCGGTATCGCCGTGGGCGATACTTGTCGAAGTCAGCAAAAAGGAGCCTTGGCCCCCTTCAATCCTGCGACTCGCAAGCAGTGCCGAACGGAAATTGGGGGCGATTGTAGATAGGTCGCCCCCCCTTTACTATGACTTATTGAGCAACAGTCTTTTACAGATCGTGCAACAATCCTGCTCTAAAAATCAGCTTCGCGACAGTTTGTCGCACCTCGGGCAATAGCCCTGGAAGCCGTGTAGCACAAGGGTTTGCTCTTGATTCTGATCAACCGGGAGGCGACTTTCGTTCGGCATCGCGTCGCGCACAGACTTGCGTGAACGCGGGACTTTGGTCTAACCCTGACGACGGTTGCGGTAGATGCCCAGCGGCACCAGCACCGCGGTCAGGATGAACGCCAGCAGCGCCCACTGGGCCAGGGACAGCCCCAGCAGCGGCGGGTAGGGCGTGGAGCAGAAGCCATCGACCTGGAACGCCAGCGGCCACACACGGGCCAAGGGCAGGTCGTCGACAATCGGCTGCAGGGTGTCGATGCCACAACTGACCGCGGGGTTGGCGAGTATATACACATGGTTGCCCGCCGCAACGATTCCGCCGATGGCGCTGAGCACCACGAACCCCTCGAACAGGGTCAGGCTGCGCCGTCCAGGCATGGCTGCGGCGATGAACGCGAACACGGCGATCAGCAGCAAGGCATAGCGCTGCAGGATGCACAACGGGCACGGCGCTTCACCCAGAACGATCTGCATGTAGAGGGCCCCGCCAATCAGCGACAGGCAGATCACGCCGAGCAGCACCAGAAAGCGCCGTTCCCGATTCAGGCGCGATGTTTGTTCGTTCATTGCCGTTTCCTTCGATGGACAGTGGTTGCGCCAGGCGATGGCAGTGCCCCTGCGCGGGACTGTCCGCAGGTCTCAGACCTGCCGTCTGCGCGCCGGTTCAACGCCCGGGCAGATAAAGAGGCGGCGGGTGCCGCACAGGCTATGCCAGGCGAGGCCAATGCCGGATGCCAGGCAGGCGAACGCCTCCTCGACTCCGGCAGTGAAGGATACAGTGATTAAAGAAGGATTAAAGGCCCTGACCGAAGCTTCGATCAGGGCCGCGCCTACGTCCGCTTAGTGGCCAGTCGCGGGGCAGGCCTGCCGATTCGGCAGACTGCGCCCCTTATCCCTTACTCCAGCGCCGACGCTGGCCCGAAGAACTCGTAGCGGCTCTGCTTCTGCGGCACGCCCAGGCCGTCGAGGTGGCGCTTGACCGCGGCCATGAAGCCCTTGGGCCCGAGGAAGTAGGCATCCACATCGCGCTCGCCAGGCAACCACTGGCCCAGCTGGTCCTGGCTCAGCAGGCCCACCGCATCGGCCTGGACGGTGCCATCGTCCTCGGCATAGCAGTAGAAGCGCTTGAGTTGCGGATGACGCGCCACCTGCGCATCGATCCAGTCACGGAAGGCGTGCACGCCGGCGTTGCGTGCGCAATGGATGAAGTGCACGGGGCGGCCGGTGTCCAGCGCCGCTTCGAGCATCGCCAGGGTCGGGGTAATGCCGACGCCGCCGCTGATCAGCACCAGTGGCTTGTTGCTCGGGGTCAGGGTGAAGTCTCCCGAAGGCGGGAACAATTGCAGGGTATCGCCGACCTTCAATTGCTCATGCAGATAGTTGGAGACCTTGCCCCCCGCCTCACGCTTGACGCTGATGCGGTACTGGTCACCGCCGCACAGTGCCGACAGCGAATAGTTGCGACGCTGCTCGGCGCCGTCGATGAACAGCTGCAGGCCGATGTACTGGCCCGGCTCGGCCTTGAGTACCGGCTGGCCGTCGACCGGGACGAAGTAGAAGGAAACGATCTCGCTGCTCTCCTGCTCGCGGCGGACCAGACGAAACTCACGGGTGCCGCGCCAGCCGCCAGTGGCCTCAGCCTTGCTGCGGTACAGGCTCTCTTCGGCTTCGATAAGGATATCGGCCAGCTGCTGGTAGGCCGCGCCCCAGGCATCGATCACTTCCGGGGTGGCGATGTCCGTGCCCAGCACTTCTTCGATGGCCCGCAACAGGCAGGCGCCGACGATCGGGTAGTGTTCCGGGAGGATCTGCAAGGCAACATGCTTGTTGATGATCTGGCCGACCAGGCCGCCCAGCTGTTCGAGCTGATCGATATGCCGGGCATACATCAGCACGCCGTTGGCCAGGGCGCGAGGCTGGTCACCGCTGGCCTGGTGAGCCTGGTTGAACAGCGGCCGCACTTCGGGGTACTCGCTGAGCATCATCTTGTAGAAGTGGGTGGTCAGGGCCTCGCCGCCGCTTTCGAGCAGCGGAACGGTGGATTTTACGATGGCACGTTGTTGGGCGGTGAGCATTTGAGCAACTCCTGGGCCTGTAGGCTTCGAAAACAGTTGCTCTAGTTACTTCAGTAATCGTGCCAAGTTTAACGCCCCGTAAAATCAGCGTGTTGCGTACAGGCAGGTCAAAACGACCCAGGGCAGGTTATAGTCATCAAGACCAACAGGAGTCATTATGACTGCAAAACCCCTGCTTACCGCCCTGCTACCCTTGGTCAGCGACCTGTCTCGCGACCTGCCAGAAGATGAACGCTATCGCCGCCTGCTCGAGGCCATGCGCGGCCTGCTGCCGTGCGATGCCGCGGCCTTGCTGCGCCTGGATGGCGAATGGTTGGTGCCATTGGCGGTCGACGGCCTGTCACCCGACACCTTGGGACGGCGCTTTCGCGTCAGCGAGCATCCGCGCTTCCAGATTCTGCTCAGCCGCCGCGAGCCGACCCGCTTTGCCAGCGACAGCGCGCTGCCCGATCCCTACGACGGCCTGGTCGATGGCACCCTCGGGCACCTCGAAGTGCATGACTGCATGGGCTGCCCGCTGTTCATCGATGAACAGCCCTGGGGGCTGGTGACCCTCGACGCGCTGACCCCAGGGCAGTTCCAGACGCTCGAGCTGGAGTCGCTGCAAGCCTTCGCCAGCCTCGCCGCCGCCACCGTCAACGTGGCCGAGCGTATCGAAGGCCTGGCCCTGCGGGCCGAGGATGAACGCCAACGCGCCGAGGTCTATCGCCAGGCCAGCGGGCAGCAGCACAAGGAGCTGATCGGCCAGAGCAAGGCGCACAAACGCCTGCTCGAAGAGATCCGTCTGGTCGGCAGCAGCGACCTGACGGTGCTGATCACCGGTGAAACCGGCGTCGGCAAGGAGCTGGTGGCGCAGGCCCTGCACCAGGCTAGCAGCCGTGCCGACAAGCCCATGATCAGCCTCAATTGCGCCGCCCTGCCCGATACCCTGGTGGAAAGCGAACTGTTCGGGCATGTGCGCGGCGCCTTCACCGGCGCCCATGGCGAGCGCCGCGGCAAGTTCGAGCTGGCCAACGGCGGCACGTTGTTCCTGGACGAGGTGGGCGAACTGTCCTTGGCGGTGCAGGCCAAGCTGTTGCGGGTGCTGCAGAGCGGGCAGCTGCAGCGCCTGGGCTCGGACCGCGACCACCAGGTGGATGTGCGCCTGATCGCCGCGACCAACCGCGACCTGGCCGAGGAAGTGCGCAGCGGCCGCTACCGCGCCGATTTCTATCACCGGTTGAGCGTCTATCCGTTGCAGGTCCCGCCCCTGCGCGAGCGGGGCCGCGATGTGCTGTTGCTGGCCGGCTATTTCCTCGAGCAGAACCGTTCGCGCATGGGCCTGAACAGCTTGCGCCTGAGCGCCGACGCGCAGGCGGCGCTACTGGCCTACAGCTGGCCGGGCAACGTGCGTGAAATGGAGCACCTGATCGGCCGCTGCGCCCTCAAGGCCCTCGGCAAGCATGCGCAGCGCCCGCGAATCCTCACCCTCGAGGCAAGCGACCTGGACCTGCGCGGTGCCCTTCCCACCCCTCCAGGCACGCCGCACGCCGCCTCGCCGGCCTCGCTGCCGGAGGGCGGCCTGCGTCAGGCAACGGACGGCTACCAGCGTCAGCTGATCGAAGCTTGCCTTGCGCGCCACGACCAGAACTGGGCCGCTGCTGCGCGCGAACTGGACATCGACCGGGCCAACCTGAGCCGCTTGGCGCGGCGGCTCGGGCTGCGCTGAGACCGCTCAAGGCGCTGAGGCCAGGGAGGCATTGTGCGCGCGGTAGCGGCGGCTCGGGCTTTTCCTAAAGCCCCGCCCTGGCGGGCCGATAACCCGGCATCCTCTCCCTCGCCAGAATCCGAAGGTCACCATGGCCAAGCAAAATGCCCACGCGAATGCGTTCTCCCTGCTGCTGTTCACCCTGCGCAGCGGCAAGTTGATGGCAATCAACCTGCTCAAGGTCAGTGAGATCATCCCCTGCCCGCCCTTGACCCGGCTGCCCGAATCGCACCCGCACGTCAAAGGCGTGGCGACCCTGCGCGGCAACTCGCTGTCAGTGATCGACCTGTCCCGCGCCATCGGCGAACGGCCCTTGGCCGATCCCGATGGCGGCTGCCTGATCGTCACCGACATCAGCCGTTCGCGCCAGGGCCTGCACGTGCAGGCAGTGAGCAAGATCATTCACTGCCAGAGCACCGACATCAAGCCGCCGCCCTTCGGCTCTGGCAACAAGGCGTTCATCACCGGGGTGACCCGGGTCGACGATACGCTGGTGCAGGTGCTGGACATCGAAAAGGTCATCCATGCCATCGCCCCACCGGCCCGGTGCACCCAACCGAACGCACTGAGCAGCGAGGACGCCGCCCTGCTCGCGGCGGCCAACATCCTGGTGGTCGATGACAGCCAGGTGGCCCTGCAGCAGTCCGTGCACACCCTGCGCACCCTGGGCATCGAGTGCTACACGGCGCGCAGCGCCAAGGACGCGATCAACGTACTGCTGGAGCTGCAGGGAACCGACCAGGCGATCAACATTGTCGTCTCGGACATCGAAATGTCCGAGATGGACGGCTACGCCTTCACCCGTACCCTGCGCGAGACGCCAGACTTCCAGCACCTCTACGTGCTGCTGCACACCTCCCTGGACAGCGCCATGAGCAGCGACAAGGCCAAGGCCGCGGGTGCCAATGCGGTACTGACCAAGTTCTCTTCACCGGAGCTGACCGATTGCCTGGTGGTGGCCGCCCGCACCGTGGTGTTCGCCGAACACGGGCACTAGGTGGCTTCAGATTCGTTCATGGCTACCAGGGGCATGGCTTGAGATCGGATCATGGCTACCAGGGGCATGGCTTGAGTCTTGAGGCGCCCTTGAGATCGAGCGCCGCCCGCGCGGCGCATCGCGGCACAAGGCCGCTCCCACATTTGTTGCACCGTGCCATGGCCTGTGGGATTGGGGTTGTCAGCCTTGGTGCATGTCGGAAGACTGCATGAGGGCCTGTTGCGGTCACCTGGATATCTCTGTCGTACAAACAAGGCTAAAAGCTCGGTCTGTCTGGCCATGGCACATTGCAACACATGTAGGAGCCCGCCCAGCCCGTTGGGCTGCGCTGTCGCGCAGAGAACAAGGTCTGCAAAGCGCGGCGGCCACCCTGTAGGAGCTGGCTTGTCCTGCGATCGGCCGCGAAGCGGCCGTAAAGCCAGCCATCTCGATCTGTCAGGTGCAGCGCGGTTACAGGGGTTGCGACCGCTGCGCGGTCGATCGCGGCACAAGGCCGCTCCTCCTATAGAACAAAATTTATCTTACTGATTTAATTATGGTTTTCCAGGCGCTGCTAACCCTGTGGGAGCGGGTCTTGCCGGGACGCCGGACCGCCGCGAACACGGGCGCAGCCCGGGCCATA